>Ga0058701_10000068_pt1 | contig 80714 bp, 77 predicted proteins | sample AgamicOrMae_FD_97039 | JGI IMG/M metagenome (GOLD analysis project Ga0058701, IMG submission 97039) | Agave microbial communities from Guanajuato, Mexico - Or.Ma.e | ecosystem: Host-associated > Plants > Phyllosphere > Phylloplane/Leaf | place: Guanajuato, Mexico | collected 2012-06-04
AAGAAGAAAGCATCCCAACAAGCTCAGGATCTCGTGCAAGGGATTATGTAGTTCTGAATTAAAGTAAACACTTTGATTAATCTAACGTTGACTAGTTGATTATTAGGTTCTCCGCTTGAATCCTGATCTGTTTAACACATTCAGTGTCCTGTTGAGGCCACAGCCCTCTCTGAGTATCTTGTAAGATCTTTCCTCAGTGAGATCCAGGACAGTCGAACCAGCCCGCATACGGATTGCGAGCGGCGACTGTGGGGTGATGTTTGTTTTTATATTGCCCAAATCGAATACAGCATCCAAGTCATCCCAGATTTCTTTGAAATCGTCTATCGTAGTTGGGCTGACCTCGCCGCTTCTATTTGCAGAGGTGAGGGCAAGAGGGCAGCCCAATGTTTCACTGATTTCTCTGATAAAATTATGATCAGGTAATCTGACCCCTATACTGTTGGTATTTGGATTCAGATCCTTGTTCAGGTTGGGAGAGCGTTTGAGCACAATTGTTAGGGGTCCTGGCAGGAGGTAGGGGAGGACTTGTCTATTTTTGGGTAATACCTCGGCCACTTGATCGATCTGTTCCAGCTTTGAAATACATATCGCCAATGGCTTGTTGGGGTCTCTGCCCTTGATTTTGTAAATACGCTCTAATGCAAGTGAATCGTCCACTCTGGCTGTAATGCCATAAAGAGTATCAGTCGGCACCGCAATAACACCATTATTGTTCAAGAAATTACATGCTAAGAAAATTTCATTCTTGTCAGTGTGTCCCGCTTTACTGTAAAATACTCTTATAACCTTGTCAACTTGTCTCAGAGTAGCCATAAAGCTATTCTACGCTCCGATTGACAAATTAAAGATGTGAGCCTCCGATAATTAGACGAAATAAGGGGGCCCTTGTGTAGTTGTCCAACAAATGGTTGAATGATGTTGTTTGGCATAGCAAGAGGAGCTGGAATGGTAAAATTGGAAACATGTGGTTTACACGCGCGCTCATCTTGGCGCAATAACAGAGCGAGTGGAGGCTGATCGTGACTATCAAGGATTCATTTCACACTCAATATTGATTCGAATTGGAAGTGCGGTTGCTATTGGCAACTCCGACATGGATATGTCAAGACGTGTTCTACTGATAGACTGTCAAACTTCCATCGATGAGGATCGTGGTGGCGATTTTCCATCGAGTTGTCTGAAAGAACTCTGATTTCTACCTTTAACGTTCGGGGAGTACTTTTGAGATTTGTTTCAATCATGGAGATGTTCAAATTCTATCTCGAGAACATCTTACGCCCGGTCTTTGAAGATACACAATTGATAGGAGAAGATCCAGCCGATCGTATGGGCGAAGACGAGCATGAGGATGTTGTCGGAAGTCAGCGAGAGTTAATTGCAAAGAGTGGCGATCGTCAACGATCAAATTCGACATCCACCGAAAGAGGCAACCGGCAGGCTGTAAAGAAGACTTCGGATGTTGTGAGACGAAGAGGTCCCGAAGACATATTGGATTTGAGCGGACCCAAATTGATAGAAGGCTGCAGATCATGGATTTATTTCTACCAGCTGGTTGGTCAGTTAAATTGGTTAGGGGTGCCATTATATCTGTCAATAATTTACAAGAGTTCAATCATAGCATTCATCGCTTACTTTTTCTTCGCCGACTTTCTTAAACAACTTTTCATCACTAGCATTGACCTCACCTATAGGAATCCAATATTCATATTCATTAGTTTATTAGCGGCCACATTAACATTTTTCCATTCAATATTGAGCTTTTATAATAATCTTTTATATTTGTGTCCACTCTTCAAAGTTCTGACGACTCCAAAATTGTGCTTTATCAGCGAAGATATTCAGCATATAATAGGAACTAAAACTATCACAATCTCCCTGATATTTCTACTCTATCATACTACTCTTCTAGCTTTATTGTGTCATTCGGACTCGGCTAGCTTCTTTAATGATTTCAGGATATCACGTTTCATATTGATGCTATTCGCCAACGCTTGCACTATGTACTACCTGATAGGATTGGCTCATCTGGATTTCTACATCCGGGGCTGTTTTGCTGCATGGCTTGTCGCTCTGAAAGGTAATCTAGAGTATAGATTTGCCCATTTGCATAGACACCAGCGACTATATAGACTACGTCAGAATCAGCGTCTAGCTAGACATAGAGAGTCTAGCAGAGTGATGCAAGAAGTGAGCAACTATCGGCCAAATACAGTGGTGGACGGCGAATCGGTCTTGCCGGATCGATCTGGTGAGCAGATCAAGTCCGAAGCGGAGAGCCAAATCGATTCGCAAGACTCTGAGGGCCAGCGTGGACACCAGTTGACTTTGGAAGAGTTCAAGGAAAAGTACAAAATAGTGACTCTGGATGAAATTCAAAAGAATCTCAACACAATGGACGACCATTTGGAGGTACTGCGCAGTGTACAAACGAGCTCATTGGTTCTCATCACATTGAATGCCTTCCTCACCAATGGGGCTCTGCTATTGTTGGCATACAATTTGTTAGCAAACAAGGGCAACTATTATCATGGATTATTGTTGATCCTGATTGCTGTAAATTACACAATAATCATATTCTTCTGTTACATTGGCGATTCGTGGCTTTACTATGCGTTAAGTAGTTTTGTACAAACTGTAGAGGATGAATACTTCTTGCAAGGTGGTGATGGAGGCGACATTAGTGGTGCAATCAATTCGGAACAATCCCAATCACTCTCAAGGGCCCCAAATGGAAACCGAAGTTCTTTGCCGCTCTATAATTATGGCGAATCAATAGACTTGAGCCGTGAGCACCAATTGCTATTGATCAAGAAGAAGGATGTTCTGTTTTGTCGAGAATTTTTGCACCAATTCGAAAACCACCTTGCAACTCCTTGGTCAAAGCTCACTGTCAAGGTGCATCTGAGGATCATCGGAACCTTTGTCACCTTGATTGCGGCTCAGATAATCTTCGACCACGAGCACTAATAGACTAGGGCCGGCCGCTGATGGCCGCCACCTGTTAGCTTATTACTGGCCCTCTAAGCAGGCAAACTCTCCTAATTGTTGTTCAAAGTGTACAGAAAGCTGAATCTCAACAATAACTAATCACTGATTGCAGTTTGAGGTATAACTGCCGGGGGAATACCAAGTTTCTCAGCTTGAATCGAAATGGTTGTTTCACAATAGATCTCGTAGAGCTGAGGTGGCTGCCATCTCATCCGAACGCCACCTTTGCTGTCTGCCAGCGTTGACGAATGGAGACTACGAGAGGAGGATCATTTGTGACGTGTGGGTGAAGAAGAAAGTTAAGTGAATCATAGACAGACAGAGAAAGGGCGCGGAAGAACAAATTTCTCACCCTTTCATGAGCTCTCAATCTGGTGTTGAGCGGAGTATAGAGTGAAAGAGGAAGCAAACAAATTGACTAACGGGACTTTTCCTGGTAAATAAATATCTAGGGAATCTTCTTCTCCTCCTTCCTGTTGGAATATGGTTGAAATTTCGTTTGATTCCATTTCAAGATCGTGATTCCTTGGAGGATGTTAAGACAATCAAAATGAATGAGTGAAAATTTTCCACCCTGTCAAGCGAGAAAATGACTCTTATGGAGGTGTGCCGATGCTGCTTGAGGTTAGAGGTGGTGAGAGAGTGAAAATTTTCAGAAATATATCATCGGTGCATTTCTCAATCTACAAAACGCTCTCTTGCCGCTTGAATAACGATCCTAAATTTGCGTGCTGACGTGTTTCAGGCACCACCAAAGCTAAGGCCGCACAATCTGAAAGGGGCTCATCCTCACTCTTTGTTGACTATCACTGTCGAAGCTAACATTCATGTCAAATTGTTATCCTCATCCCCATCCGCTTGTTGTGGTTGATGTTTTGAGCGACCTTTGGGATGAATCTGCGCTGCTGAGGGACGGGCTAGATACTAGCAAGAGGTGCAGAATCAGCTCTTCGTCTAGCTCATTTGTAAGGTGCTTGAGCAAAAAGTTGCCGAGCATTACATCAAACAAAGGTGCAAGACGCACGAGCAACAGACAGCCGACTTGGAAGCTAGTCTCGAGAGATGAAATGCTCTCAGCTTCTAATGGTAAACACTGACATCAACTGGTTGTGGGCACAGCCTTTTTCGCAACGCTACCAACACTAGCCCTCTAATGACTTGAAAGTGTCTGTGCGTTTGTGTTTATGTCGGTCTTGGCCGTGTGTGTGAGAAAGCAAGGGTTAGTTCAGCCGGAAGGAAGGAAGACAAGCCAGCAGATGGGTGCCTGGAGCCTGGCAGGCAGACCGCCAGATTTCTATCGTTGTTGTTGTTGTTGTTGTTGTTGAAGCTGCTGCCTCAGTCTGGTGCTTAATTTGCAATCAATATTCTGCAGACTCTTCGAGATGGCTCGAACTTGAACTCCAGGCTCGCTAACTTGGCTCAGGTTGGCTTTCTCGATGCCTCAATGCATCCATCTGGTGAGCTTGACTCCTCGTAAGCAACCCATACAACTAGAATCAATCTCATCTACGTGCGCTAATATAATTGGGCAAGGAATTCTAAATAAGCAACAAGTAGAAGAAAACAACAACGACAAAATGATAGTTCACTTTCTTTTCAATGATCCAGCACACACGAGCAACTGTGGTGTCTGGTGGGCTCTGTGTAAGAGTGCCTCCATGAGTCACTGTGATGATGTTATGCCATACAGGCATATTACTAACAACAAGACCGCCCATAGAAAAAGTCCAACTTGAGCAACAAGCGGCGGCTGCCTGATAGCTTTCTTAAAGGGGCAAAAAGGCTTGTTTAGGGGCAAGTGAGGCGCCGGCGTGATGCTGGAGCCGAGTTTTCAAAGCACAGGTGGCAAAGTGCGTGCTCTCCCCGTATGCTGCCGACCTGCAACCATCCGGAGGGACGCCTGTGGCTCCTCCTCTTTCTTGCAATTTTTTCTATCTAGTCGAAGAGACGCAATCGTGACCAAGCTCTCCCCCGAGAATATCCTTTCCTTCGCCTCGAAGCTCTTTCTTGCAGCCCTTTCGCTTTGCAACTCTTTATGATGCCTTTCGGTCGGGCCAAGCTCTAGTCTCTGAGCAATTGGAGGTTGATTCTTGTTTGTTTGCCTTGTTTACACATTGGTCCTTGCAACAGAACTGAACTGAATTCCATAGCGAAAGCACGAACAATAAACACTAGATCCAAATCGATCATCGCGCCTCAGTGAACGCAATCCAACAATTAAAAAGACATCATCCTTCTTCTCAGCAACCTCCCAGTTAGCAGACGTAAGAGATAAACGCTCTGATTCTCGCAACTTTCTCGACCAGAAAGAAGAATATAAAGAACCCTCTCGAGGAAGCGTTTGGGCAAACAGTTTGACACGTAGGCCAAATAAGTTTAATTTTTACCCAATTATCACACAAATAACCACAGAGCAAGATGCCTATCAATCGAATGCCAACTAAAGACTTCATCAATGTCAAGCAACGCAATCGGCTTGACTCGCTCATAACGGACGTCACTCCAAACAGTCCACCAGAGACCATAGCTAAGGTGCGCGAACTTTGCCAGAAAGAGTTTGACAAAGATCCTCAGGCCTTCGATCCAACCGATGTTGAGCGTTTTATGAATTCCGACTGGACGGTCACTCGATTCTTATTGAGAAAGAAAGATGATCCCGTGGAGGCGGCCAAGATGATTGTTGCCTGCGCCCGATGGCGCCACAGACTGGGAATGCCCCGTTGGAAAGACGAAGACTTTCCAAAAGAGTTCTACAATCTTGGAGGAGTGTTCCCCTATGCGTCAGATCTGCTGGGGAACACAGTAATCTACGTTAGGGCCAAGCTTTACGATAAAAAATTGAGCTGCATTCAAGAGTTATTCCAGCATTACATTATCCATATAGCCAATCGTGTTGATAATGAACGCGACGGACGCGGTTGGTCGATCATATTTGATTGTTCCGGAACTGGCTTGGCAAACATGGATGTCAATATGCTGGTGTTCATGTTGAACGAAGTTATTCCACACTTGCCAAAAGGTCTGAATTATGTGCTCATCTATGAGCTGCCCTGGTTGCTCAGCAAGATTGTCAACACAACAATCGCTTGCTTGCCAAGTGAATACAAGAAACTCGCTAAGACGGCCTCGAAGAAGGATATCCACAATTGGGTGGCAAAAGATTCGTTGCCTGACTTCATGGGAGGTACCTGCGACATAAACTATCGCCGGGCCCCAAAGAATGCGCGTTCATTCGATGAGATGGCAACTGAGCTGAAATTGAGTGAGAAGGATTTAGCCAGCATCAAGAAAATCTACCAGCCCTACTTGGACGAGGCGGACGAGGCAATGGCAGCAAGAAGCAGAGGCAAAAATCTGAGACGCCGAAGTTCGGTCCTGGAGTTCTGGCATTGGATGAAGAACAAGATTGACTCAAGCCCGGACGAGAACAACGACACGAATCAAACCACAGGATCAGACGGCAACAAGACCACGAACAAGAAGATAAGCGTAGGCAGGAAGGACGCACCCAAGCTTGCAACCGTCGTCGATGAGGGGGATGAGTGAGGTACCTCGACTAATAGTGCTGGCGCCAATGCGTGAAAGTTTGACGGCGACTAGGGTCACGTGACCGATCCGTTTCATACTCGGGCCGACAGGATGATGTAGTTATAATGTCGATTCAAGATAAGAATAGATTATGTTCTTTTTAATAATAAAACATAACAGAAAATTGTGCCACTCGTCAGGGGCCCCGACTCAAGGGTTCGTCTTCTAGGTCAGGGCGGGGGGACTGTGATCTAGGTTTGATTTATGCTCCCTTTGACACCGCTAGTAGACTTGTCATTTCGCCTACCCAGTAACACAAGAGCAACCTGTTCTGAGACAGTGACAAAAGAGTCAGCGTCAACACATTTGAAGTCCTAGATAGGACCATCTCTGAACTCTAGTTCTCACTATCAATCTCATCTAAAACACTTCTCATCCTTCTTGAGAATCTTTTTGCGCTTACGCTCTAAATACCTGGACAGTTTGCCGCACTGTTTCAACTCCTTGTATCTCTCCACTATTTCAATCTTTTTCTCTTGGCTTTTAGGTTTCTTATTGCTTGGTCGTTTCAACTTATGCTCGTGATCCTTAAATTTGTTACGATACCTAGATATGGTCGCTTTTATCTGTTCCTTTCTGGATGGATCCTTTTCCTTTTTGAGCTCTTTTTCTAGTTGCGCAAGCTCTTTCTGTTTGATATCATCCAGAAAGGCATAGTTTCTGAGGAAGTGTCTCATGTCGTTCGAGCCCGAACATCTTTGATCGAACCTTGGATCACGAGGGGTGTTAGATTGTTCGGGATTTGGGTTGTGTCTCCTTCGTCTACCTGAAGGCGCCTTTTGGATTGGTAATTCTATCGGCTTACTGTCGTCCTCGTCCATGTTGGTTGCCGAGGGAAAGGATGTTAAGTGTGATAGAGACTCCGGAAGAGTGAGGCGTCATGTGGTCACGGTGTTGCTTTTTATATGGAAAACCATGCTCGATCAATGCGGCCCATCGGTAACTCGCGCTCGGTCCGAGCGGCAAACTCCACGGCGCTTTCCGCGCAGATCGTAGGGAAAGGCATTTCAGCGTGCGGATGGCGCGCGATTCGCAATCTTACATCTGCTAGCTGGCTACCAATGCATTTGACTTGAGGAAGGCACCCCGTAGGATTTCTAGCAAGCCGAGGTTGTAAGCCGATTTGGACATGAGCTCCGAGAGGGGGTCCAGAAATGCAGTGGAAAGACTACGGGGCAAGGGGGGGTTGCTGGTTCAGCAAACGGTCCACATTGCTTGATCGACCCGGGACGAGTATGGCACGTGATCTCGTTCAACTCATCCCACTTGGCCCCCAACCAGCTCGAGGCTCAGGTGGGACATCCGAGATCGCCAAGAGCTTCAATTAAGACTAATCGATTTATTGATTGATTGAACTGGAGCTCATTAGTCCATTCAGATTAGATGGCAAATCCTAAGCTTCATCGCAACTGGATCGTGTCGCCACTAAAGGAAGTCCTCTGATTCAATTCACGATATGTACTGTTTGCTGATGATTCAAGCATTAAGCCAGTCACGATCCGAACCTCTCTGTTTATCGAAAGCTCTTCAGTTTTCGTCGCTACTGTTGATCATCTAGAATTGGATAGAAGCAGATATTAATATACAAATATCACCCACACGAAGTGATAAGTGAATTTCCTATGAGTGTGCGCCCGCCACCTTGTTTCCCTCAGCTCGTTGACAGCTAAATGTCCCCAACACGAAACATCGTTTTTGCTTATCAAAACAGCCGTCATGTAAAGCCTGTAACTTGAAACAACAATCCAGCGAGACTGCCTGGAAAGACTCTCGTCGGATTTATCCGCCAATTCAACTGGAGCATTCTAGCGCTCGAAGCTGGCAAGGCTGCTGAGATCTTCTCCATTGGATGGCTTTAAATGAGCACTAGACTGTGACAAAAAAGTCTCCTCCTCTCGATCATTTGCGAGTGGAGGCCAATTGGGAACAAGCGGGTAAAAATTGTGATAAACTGACAGATCCCAGTCAGCAACCAGCCCAATCGGTGGTGATTCTCCTTGAGTTCTTGAATCTAAGATTCCCCCACACGAAGACAAAAATGAATCCATCATTAACTGTCGCAAGTTTCATCTTATTATTGCTAGCCAATATAGTTGTAATCGTCTCTCCATTTGAGCTCAAAGTATGTTCCGCTGAAGATCTGAGAAAATCCATAGAGGAAGTGTGCATCCGTTTCAGCAGAGACAAAGGCTCACTGTTGAACCTAAATGGTTATGGTTCCATGTTGCCGGTCGAGGATGAGCCACTTAGCGGTCGTTTGGATTCGGCAAGGGAGAAGCGCAATTCGTCGGGCGTAAGATTGAGAACATTGGTCAAGAGACATCGCGAACGAGTCACGAGAGACTATGTCGATACTTGTTGCAGTAAAGGATGTGAAATCGACGCGGACGACTTATCAACAATATGTTCCTCTGTTTAGAGCATAGAGGATGGGTGGATAACGAAACAGGACGAAAAAGGATGCAAGTAATCTCGACATCAGCTAACCGGATGCTAATCGATTGCCAATAATGATACACTAACAATAATCATGTGACCAGAGGCTCCTGTTCTGTCGTTGTTATCATTGATCAATAAAGATAGCATTATAATCCCTATTTGTTCTCATGAGGTTTATTTTTAAACACCGGCTCTCTTCAGGCTATTTTTGGACAGGAGCCCGTGAACTTTTAAAGTGGGGCCCCGCCTCACATGCTCTCGACAGCAATGATATCTCCAATGTTTGCCAGTGTAGTCTCATCCAACCGGAAGAAAGCTGAATAATATCGCCCACATATTGTCCAGTTTGATCCCTATTTGGATTATAGGTCCTGATCGATAAAGTTCGAAGAGAATGTTATTACTGAGGATAGCTTTCCTCCTTCAAGGAGCTTTGCTCCTGACGCAAAATCATGAGGGTAAGTTTGTTGCGACAATTCAATTGCTGTTTAGACCATCTCCAGATCATCTCTAATCGCATAGTGTGTCCGATTCAATCGAAACAGTGGAGGGAGCCTCAATCAAAGATATAGCCAAAACATTGGTATCAAAGGCCGCCGATGCAGCCGATGCAACGAAACCTGTTGAGCAAACTGGTGGCGTTCGAGCCACCGTTTTGCACACGGGCGCCGATCTTGCAATTGACAAGGGACTTGATCTGATTGGAAGCCGATATCCAGCGATCAAATTGGCAGCTCCAATGGTCAAGAAACTCACAAAGCCGGCCTTGAATGCTCTTCACTCGACAATTAATAAGAGTTTCAGGAAGAGGGACGAAGAAAAGAAGGAGGAGGGCCAGGAAGCAGCTACCAGGGAGGCAGCGAACGATAAGAAAGAGGAGGAAGAGAAGAAAAAGAAAGCTGAAGAGGAGAAGAAGAAGAAAGCTGAGGAAGAGAAAAAGAGGAAAGCTGAGGAAGAGAAGAAGAAGAAGGCTGAGGAGGAGGAGAAGAAGAAGAAAGCTGAGGAAGAGAAGAAAAAGAAGGCCGAGGAGGAGGAGAAGAAGAAGAAAGCTGAAGAGGAGGAGAGAGACAAGGCTGAAGAAGAACGACGAGAGAGAAAATTAGAGCGAGAGAGAAAGGAGAAGAGGTCCGAGGAAGAGGAAGAAGAAGAGGATAGGGTGAAAGAAGAGGAAGAGGATGAAATCAAGGAGAGAAAGGTAGCAAAATTGAGGAGGAAGAAGAAGGTTAAAGAAGAGGAAGTTGAAGGGGAAGATGATTCGAAATTGGAGAGGCAGAAGTCTAGAAAGAGAAAGGTAAACAGGAGGGTTACTGAGGAAGAGGAGGATTCAGAGGGCGAAGAAGAAGGAGAGGACGTCGAAGATGAGAGCAAGAATAGAAAGGAGAGCAAAAAGAGGAGAAATCCAAAGAAGGTCGTTTCAGACGAAGAATCCAAGGACACGAACGAGGACGAAGAGGCACTGCTATATGACGAGGAGGATCCTCGATCAGAGGAGGTCAAAGAGTGAAAGTGTCTACATGATCTTAGACTTAGAAATATGCCAAGAACGAAATTTTGGCAAAGCTCCCGAATAAGTTTTGTACGAGGCTTGAACGATCTGCCTGTAGCGCAGAGTGATCGGGCTCTCCGCAGTGATGATGAACGAGTGATTGGTATCTAGATCGCCAAAGTGCCTAGAGAACCCGAAATCATAAGCTCAGAGATTTGAATTAACTGTCGTTGAATAAAATGTTATTGAATAAAATCTTGTTGACTAAAATGATCTAATCTTGTTTCGATAATTGTAATCAAGATGGCGTGAGTTTGGTGCAGAACTCCGCCCAAAGCCGCTAGGTGGCTTGTCAGTGTCACAATTGAGTTTGCATTCAACTTAAAGCCGCCGACTAAAAGACACCTCATGGGAGCGGGCCAAGCTTAGTAGTAGGCTAGAGTATGCGTCTGGCCAGCATACGGTTCCCTAGTGTTGATATTGTGCCCACCAACCAGTTTATCTCGCTCCATCGGGCAAGAATTGCGGAATGGGTTGGAAATGATCATAATAAAATAAAGTCGCCAGGAGAAATGTGACGCCCACGAGTGTCAAGCTGAGCTCGCGTGATCTCTGGCAAGCCTCTTGTTATGCTTTGTTCAGCGCGTTAACTTTCCCTCGCCTTTCCCGGCCAAGTCCACGCCAAGACTTGGCCGGCCTCCCGAAGCATGTGAGCTAGACAGGAGAGACAGCGGGACTCTTGGTAGTGCACAAGCGCAGTCTTGGCGCGAGTCGCACGCTCGCCAAGCTCGACCAATGCCACAACAACAACAACAACAACAACAACAACTTCAACCACAACAAACTCTCTGCCATACCTAGAACATTCAGCCAGTGAGCTCGTGTTGCCAGAGTCTCGAGTGTCCAAAGTTGACAGTTGGAGTTGAATTTTTTTCTCCTCCGTCTGGCTCTCTGTCTACCTCCTAGATCCCTACCTCACCGTGAAAAATCCACCAGGCCGACTCAACCTCAATAATTCTTTTCAAGATAACTCATGAAGCACAAGTTAAAGCTACCTGTCACTTCAAGCAAACACCCACAAGTCTGCGCCTCAATTATCGGCCTACGATAACTTAGTGGTGAGAAAAGAGACAAAATTTGTCGATTCAAGGGGGAAAATAATCATCCAAAACAGGGCAGCTTCATCTGTGGTTGCAAGCACAGGAAGAGTTATACTAAGTTTATCATTGATAGGAAGAAGTCGGGTATAGTTTTTTATGAAAGATTTTCTATTCATCTAGTGACTTAAAAGTCGTTGCCAGGAGAAATATTGTTATGAAAAGTTCATATAGACTGAGAACTCTCAAGTGATGAAGTAGTTGATCGCTAAAATGTTTTTGTTTTGGTATTTTTAGCAACTCCTTGTGAAATATTCACCTCAAGTCACGCAAACCCTCTTTGATGAATGTTCAAAGTCTCTCTCGAGGACTTGAGAATTGCCATTACACTGCCTGTAATAGAAGGACGCACAAGTTCGATTGACTTGGAGACTCTAAGGCGGGAACTCCTTGCGGAAAGCTACGGGAAAAGTAGAAAGGTTACACTTGAGAAACTCTGCCATTTGCCTATCTCAAGATTGGCTCGAACCAGGCAGGCGCCAGATGTGATTTGGCGTCAATTCTAGCCGACGATTGCGTAGAGGAAGGAATACTGTATTGCAATTATAACCACTGTCTGGCAAAAGCGGTGGCATAGTCGCGGGGGTTATAGTCAATCACGATGAGCTTGGTGGGCAAGTTGCTTGCGTGAGATCGTTCCAAAGGTTCTAGAGAAAATTCAATAGCAAAGAATAGGGAGGTGAAGACGCAAACTGAGTCGGTCTGTGCGTTCGAAAGACGATTGGAATTGCTGGATGAGAGTTTAGGATTGGCGTTTCGAACGATTTTAGCTTGTTGGCGGGCTCAAGGGAGCGCACTGGAAGAGGCAACTGCAGGGGCACACGTCCCAAGACAACAGCCGTCCAAAGGGAATAGGGAACAGCGGAACACCTGAGATACATAGTAAGATAGAGGCAGCTAGGATCCGATGAGAATAGAAAATTCCAGGTAAATTCAATCTTTCCCGAAAAACCGGTTCCAAAGCACGCTCACAAGTCAGCAAATCTATCCTTTGGTGGACAAAGCACATCCCCGGAAGGCAAGCCAAGTTCCCCAAGAGTCTCGAATACATCCCTGTCGGATCGTTTTGGAACGATCCGACACGCTCACTCAGTTTAGTTCGACTGCCCGTCTGACGGACGAGAAGGGTTCAAGTTTACTCCCAACGCCCAGAGAGACGAGCTTCCCAGCGAGCCAAGACTTGGCTTCCAGCAAGTCTTGCTGAAAATCTGAGCACGAGGAAGCGGCAGCTCCGCAATCGGAGCGCAAAGAGAGCTGGCAGGCGAAAATTACGCTGCATACTACTATCCTTTTCCTAGAACTTTTTCCCTAAACTTCAACACTCTCTAAACTAAACACTGGAGACTTGGCTGGCACACGTTCGCAAGCCAGCGGGGTGTGGGTGAAGCCCAGTTTGTGGTGGTGATGGTAGTGCGAGTGGATTGCAAGTTTTGTCGCTGTTGCTTCTCGTTGTGTCAATTTGGCAGCGAGCGAGAGTGGAGCGGTGTGAGAGACAGATAGATAGGCAGACAGAAAGCATTCCAACAGGTTGGCACAGAGAGACACTTCAGCGAGGAGAAAGGTGATCCTTTTCAGCAGTAACACCAGCAACAACAGTGTCGAGAGGCTAGTTTGAGCGACCGAATGACTGACAGCCAAAACGAAGCGACATAGACAACGGACAATAGGCAAGCTTTCTAAGAGGAGCATAACTAACGGGAGTGATCGTGTGTGCCTAAGCGGAAAGGAGACACGAGATTGGCGAGCTCTGAGGTAGGGCAGATAATGCAGCCGGCCCTTTAGCTTGCCACAAGACAGCTAAACGAGGGCTTGCACAAATTGCCTCAGCAAGCCAGAAGCCGGAATGCACGGGCCAGCCAATCAAGCGATCGCCTTCACGGTCAATGGCAAGGGTCCGTTCGAGCTGTCGGTGGAGCCAGAGGCACTTGTTTGGCGCCCGATCGGCAAGAACGGCCGCCTGTCAAGGGCCCACTGGAGCACTAAGAGCAACGATTCGATAAAAGGAGATGGGCAGCACGAAGACGGCGAGAAAAAGAGGCTAGAATTTGCTCAAATTGTGACAGTGAAAAGAATCTATTCCAATTCCAAAGTTGTTGTTGCTGATCCAATCGTGAACCAGCGGCCAGCTGAGCTAGACAAGGCCAGTGTGGCCAGTGGGTCAACGGTTGACATTGCGGCTCTAGGCACCGGTGTGAGGCCACAGCATGACGTCAACGGAGAAGGTCAGCATCGGCTCAAAAGGCTCAAGATTTACTATGCAAAACGAGTTGAGAAAAAATCATCTAGGAAATTGATCAAATTGAAGAGGATTTATCTGGAAAATTTTGCCCATCGACTGGATCAGGAAAAGGAGGTTGATCGAAATGAGGATTCTTCGCCGGTCGGTTTGCAGGGCGTTTATCCCAACATTAGATTGGATGAGTTTGCAAACGAAATTGAACGACAACTACAGAGAGTGAGACAACAAAGGCCCAAGAGTCTACTGATATTCATAAATCCATTTGGAGGCAAAGGCAAAGCGCTAAGTTTGTTCAAATCTCACGTCAGACACTTGCTAGAACTGGCACAGATCCAGTACAATGTCGTTGTGACCAAGTATGCAAACCATGCGAGGGATATGATTGAGGATCCGGAGTTTAAATTGGAGGAAGAATTTGATGGGATCATTTGCATCGGAGGCGATGGAATGTTCTCAGAGCTAATGAATGGCCTCCTATTTAGGACGAACAATAACAATTTTCGAAATCAAATAACCACCGGCATCAATAGGTCTGCATCCAATGACCAGCATTTGGACGGGCCTCGGCCAATGCACAGGTTGCTTAGCGCTCATGAAAAAGGGTTAGTGAGCCCGCAAATTCCAATCGGTGTCATCGGGGCTGGATCGACGGATGCAAATCTTTTTGGCTTCATTGGAACCAACGATCCAATTAGTGCAGCTTTGAACATTATTTTAGGTCAACAAATACAGATCGACGTTTGCTCGGTGCACTCATGGCGCAGTGACAGATTGTTGCGTTTCGTTAGCACCTTCATTGCGTATGGATATTTTGGCGATGTTATCAGGGAGTCCGAGCGCTTCCGTTGGCTTGGTCCGAGTCGTTATGATTTCACAGCCGTGAACAATCTAATTAAATATCGTGCCTACGATGGTCTGGTAAGATTGTGGCAATCCAACAGCGATGGGAGTCCATTCGATTTGGTTAGATGCCACAGGAACTGCTCTCGTTGCTTGTCCGCCGACAGCTTGAAGGATTGCAAGAGTAATTCGGCTAGGAAAGATGATGACGGAAAAAAAGAAGACGATGCAAGAGAGAAACTTCAGCTCATCGAGTGCCAAGGCCCATTCATGGGCGTGAATGCGGCCGTTACTGCGTGTCGCTGCCCGCAAACCCGAAAGGGCTTCTCGCCCGGAAACCATCTGGCAAATGGATGCGCCGATTTGATCCTAGTTAGGCCCTCAACGCGACTCAAGTACATCAACTATCTTCTGAGAACTGGCTATACAAAGAAGAGCGCCTTCGATTTGAAATTTGTTGAGGCCTATCGGTGCCGTCAGTTTGAGTTTGTGGCTCCTGGAAGCGAAACTTCAGACTCCTCGAACGATTTGCGTGATGACTTAATCTCTTCTTCAATTACCATCAAGTCAGATGATCGTTCTTCAACCTTGTCATCATCCACTGGGCCCCGAAGCGGAAGTGAGAAAACGAACAGCCTTGAGTCGACGAGAAAGGTATTGCAAAAACAACAAAGTCTCAACGGAAGTGACCAGAAAACCTCTCGTGAAGGATTTGGTGGCAAAAGAGACAAGAAATTGGACAAGAATTTTAGCAGTTGGAACGCAGATGGAGAAATACTAAACGAACAATCGATCAGAGTCAGGGTCAACAAACGATTACTCAGGGTTTTTGGTACCGGCGAACCGGAACTGTAACTGCATCTCTCATTTGACTTATGCGCACTGTGATCACACTCTATTTGAACCAGAAAGCACTACTTAGATTGACCTCATGACGGAACGTGGTCTAGGAAATAGCGTTTAGCAATGTCGAGCACCAAACGACGATTCGATCCAAGTCTGGTGAGAATTGCGATTGGCCAGTTGACGGCACTCGAACCGTAGTGATAACCTTCAATACATTCCCATCGAGAGACTATTCGCCTGATCGATCTGTCTAGATATTCAGCGAAGCGTTCTGGAGACAATTTCACAGGCCAACATATCAGAATAAAATCAGCTCTCATAGCACATCGACACAACGCAATCAATATCAACTAACATATTTGCCCAGTTTCTTCGCTCACGAACATTTCGTCACAAGAAGTACTTTTAAGGCAAAGTGAACGAGATTTGTTCAAGTACAACCTACTTCATACGGAAGGAGTTTTTTTGACAATTTGATCCACTTCCAGTTCTGCGCCATCCTTCTATGCCGAGTCGACTTTTCAAAATGCTTAGTTTGCACAAATCTCTCTCTCTCTGACTTGCTCTTCCTGGTTTCCGACAAACTGGCACTAACGCCCTCCAACAGGCTCATGGAAACAGGGTAAAAATAAATGTACAACCAACGTGAATGGACTACCAATTTGGAGTGCGCGAATTTCCCTTAGGCCAACAAACCTTGACGAAGCTAAAATAAGCCATAGTTGAACTTGTTGCAATTATAACTTGCTAACTGTTAAGGAGCGAAGTTCAGGAAGGAAGGCAGCACATGGACACAATGCGCTAACGATTCCATCATTTTAGAAGCTGAAATTCCATTTCGAATCGGTAATTTTATTGGTAATAGGACTTCTAACTTGTACCAAGCACGCTTCCTCAACCAAGCCCATGAACCACAGTGCACACCTTTTCCCATTGACGACTCTATCCTTGACTGCTTGTATCTGGTTTATTGGCCATTTGTTGTGCCACTAACACCGTCAGCTTGCGAATCCAGCATACTAAACTCTTCAGGAGAGATTAACCTCCATCTATCACGCAAGTCAGTGTCTATGAACTGCTCTATGTCATGAGTGAGCTAGATGATCTGAAGCTCATCGGGTGGTTTCGCGAAATTGTCTGATGAAATTACTCATCAAATGTGGGCGAAAAGTGTATCACCGTGACGAACATTGATAGTCGATGGGGGAAAGACTTATATTGCTCGAGGAGTCCGTCTTCTGAATCTAACTCTAGCTTGAATACGACACTGAGCTACGGTAGGTCCGACCACAGAACGGTCGATTTCGTTCGGAAGATAGTGAACAAATGGAACGCCAACAAGTATGCCTGTCATAAGGCCCGAGTCGATCCGCTATCGGAAGCGCTCTATCATAAGCGATCAGGGATGAGTGACCCGTCTCTCCCCAACTCTGATAGTCTGAGAGATTATTTCCTATGCAGATCTCATGTGAAAGACAATAGGAGCAGCAGAGCTTCGCAAAAGGTATTACATCATGTTGCTTGTAATATTTCGATGGCACGATGAAATTGTGATCAACAACTAATCAGTGGAAATCTAAGATTCTTTCCAGATAGATTATGGATCTCACCAAAAGAGAGAGTTTTGGCTCGAGGAGAGGTCTTAATTGCTCTCAGCCGGCACACGTGACTGCTCGTGTGTGAAACGCAGTGTTGTCTGCTTTCAGGATCAAGTGAGGATGACTTCATGAAAATAAGAAAAACTGCGAGTTTTCGCATGTCGATGTTGCATAAAAATATCCGGCTATTAAATGTCTAGCGAGGACAACACTTCTCCAACTAATTTAACCGACTAGCAAATTCAACTCAAGTTCAGAATAAATATATTTCTTATTCTATCCTAGAGCAAGCAGAATGGATGAGTTACCGAAGCATTTTGGGCATATTGAGATAGTTGAAAGCCACCATAGGGTGTACAAAGACGAGTGCATTTGCTCTTTTGATACCCCTGAATCTGATAATGGTCTCTATATATGTATGAAGACCTTCGAAGCAGTCGGTGAGGACTTTCTCGACTACTATTATTCACGCTATGGACATGCGGTCTACTTGCACCATAAAAGATTGCGTTATAAGATGAATAAGCCAGAGAGTTCGGAGGCGAAGCCCAAACGTTTGGCCATCGGTTTAGAAGGTGGCTTCGATCCGGATGCCTCCGAGAAAGATTATAGAGTGGAGGATAATTATTCGATTGTTATTCTCCCAGAACGTCATGTGATACCACTACCGAATCCTGATCTTCCTGAGCTGGTATTGCAATCGGTGAGCTCTTTGATGGCCGCCGAATCAAACGAATCAAAAGAAACTTGCAACAATGTTTGGGACGGTGAACAGAGACAAGTGTCCAAGTACGCAGATAATCTGGAACAACTCGAGTCTGCTCCAAAGATTCCCCCTTCCAATTGGAAATGTGAGAAGTGCGATCTTAGAGAAAATCTTTGGCTCAATCTAACTGATGGTTCCATCCTATGTGGTCGTAGGTTCTACGATGGGACTGGTGGCAATAATCATGCAGTGGAGCATTTCCAGCTAGTAGGTCATCCTTTGGCCGTTAAATTAGGCACCATAACTGCTTCAAGTGCAGATGTTTACTCATACCCTGAAGACGATATGGTGATCGACCCGCACTTAGATAAGCACTTGGCCCACTTTGGTATAGATATACAGAGTATGACGAAAACAGAGAAATCCATGCTTGAACTCGAGATCGATATGAACGAAAAGCTAGGTGAATGGTCTGTGATCCAAGAGGAGGGAAAGAATCTAGAACCCGTCTCCGGTCCCGGATTCACGGGACTGGCTAATCTAGGTAATTCGTGCTACATGAATTCAGTCCTACAAGTATTATTCAGTATCAAAGATTTTCAGCAGTGCTACCACCCCCCTTTGCCCATATTCAGTGGGTGTCATGTTGTGAGCGAATTTAATCATCAGATGGCTAAACTTGCATACGGACTCCTATCGGGGAAGTATTCTCAAATAACTGACTCTGATAATTCCGTTCAGAAAGGCATCAAGCCCCAATCATTCAAGCATTTTGTTTGTGGACAGGACAGGAACTTCTCTACGAAACGACAGCAGGACGCTCACGAATTTCTATTGTTCCTAATAGATCTCATAGAGAGGAATTGCAAGATTGACCAAGGGCCTGAACTGACAGCTGCCCCTCATGGAGAGGCTCATGCAGAGGTAAACAGAAAACAAACATCCGAAGATCCTACAAAATGTTTGGAGTTTGTAATTGAAGACCGTTTCCAATGCTCACAGTCGAAAAGGGTCAAATATACACATCGCGTCGAAACATGCCTATCTCTTCAAGTCGATACTGATCTAGCTATCAACAAGGATAAGCTCAAAGAGTACAACGAGAAGAAGGCGGCGGATGAGTCTACTGAGGTTGTAAGGCCGCTGATACCCCTGATGTCGTGTATAGAACTTTCTGCAAGGCCAGAGATCATCAGCGACTTTCATTCTAGTGCCATCTCAGCTAAAACGACGGCCGAGAAAACGAGCAAGATCTCAAGATTCCCAGAGTACTTCGTCTTTCAGATGAAAAAGTTCCAATGCGGCCTCGATTGGGTTCCGAAGAAAATGGATGTCGCTATCGATGTTCCCGACATTCTAGATCTAGAGTTCCTCGAGGGTAGGGGTTTGCAACCGGGCGAAGAAGAATTGGCAGAGGAATCAGAGCCGGCAGAGGGAAGCTTTTCCACAGCAGGCTCCGAGCCCCAACAGGTGCAGATTGAACCAGATTCTGAGGCTATTGCAACTCTTTCGTCAATGGGAATCGACATCACTCAAGCGATCGAGGCCCTCAAGGTGTGCAATAATGATGCACAAAGGGCCATAGAATTCATCTTCGATCCAGATTCTTACAACGCTAGACAAATCCAGGAGCAATCTTCATCTAGGTTGACTGTTGCCACACGTTCGGATCCTCTGAGAATCAAATTCTTCTCACCCGATGACAAACCAAAGTTGTACGAACTCAAAGCCTTCATATCTCACATGGGAACCTCAACTATGTGTGGCCACTACGTTTGCCATATCAAGAAAGACGAGCGCTGGTACATATATAACGATAACAAGGTTGCCCTTTCTGAGAATCCGCCCAAAGAATTCGGCTACATATACTTCTACGAGCGATGTAGAGCTTAGACTCGTGAAATAAATTATATAATCTCTTCGTAGATTGTGGATTCCAAAGCCTATCATACTTACATCTAACTAACTGTGATTCCCGATAAAGTTGTATCAGGTGAGGAGAGGTTGTCATCTCGAGAGCTTGACGGCCCCTTTCCTGTTCAGTGATGCCGATGCAGTAAGATTTAGTTTCTTACAATCGTACGGCATGCACGCGCGGCATATTTATGATCATTCTTATCCAGGCATAGTTTTGGATGAAGGAATAAATCCTTGTGATATTTATTTGATCAATTGAGTTATACCTAGAATCAAATCAGGAATGGTTGTTGTCAACAAAGGTGTACTTATTGAGTGCGATCCACAAATGAAACAATTCATCTTGTATCTGGATGAAAAACGCGAAGCAGGATCAAAGATTGTATTGAAGGATCTAGATGCAACCCACGTGTTTGTCGAGACGGAGCATTTGGAATTTATCAAGGAGCAAATTGAAGATCTCATGGATGAAGTGAATTACGCCGAGGCCCAGAATTGATCAGCATTCCTCAGATCTATCTTCCCTAGAAACTAATTTATTCAATAGCTGTTTAACCATGATTGTAAAGGCCGCAACAAAGAAAGTTGGGACCGCTCTAGCGGCCCTAGAGGGTGTAGCCTCTGGTAGCCAAGCAAATGCTTCCAACTCAGCTGGATCTTCGGGTCTGAATACACCACAAACACGTACACCATATCGAGTCATGGATGAAGTAACAAGGAAACGCAGGCTCAAACATGACCTAGAACAGTTGGAACGTGATAATTTCCACGACGACCCACATGCAAATCTGACACTCAGCAAGAAAGTGCCCAAGTTCGACGGCTCTGATAAATCCAACGAAAGGAAACGAACCAATGTCCGTTTAAAGCAACTGAGCTTTGCCCAGTTAGTTGAAGAGGATCTGAAGAGGCCCCCTCCTAACTACTCGTCGGCTGTGGCGCCGGAGCCGGGTAAATTTAACTTGCCTAGGAGACACTTTTGCGGGGTCTGTGGTTTAACCGGAAAGTACACATGCGTGACCTGTGGGGCCAGGTTCTGCAGTACAATCTGCCAATCAACACACAAGGATACAAGATGTCTGAAGTGGATATCGTAGAAGGCACGAACTAATAATTAGCGAATGAATTCATAGGTTATCCAGACCAGAGGTGTGAAATATGAACAAATTTAGATCTTTTAAATTAATCATTATCATTAGATTGATTGGTAGTTTTATTTTAGTTCAACTAACTCCGTTTCACTTTCAACTAACCTACATTGACTTGTTAGCTAACGACGAGGACCGGCCATCACCACCTCTGATCATGACAGCAATACCACCGTTGACTTTGATGCTGATGGGGAGCTAATTGATGCTGCGTATGCAGTTGGTTATCTTGATGCCCATAGGGATTTGCATTAGTCGGTGGGTTGATTTGTTGTTGATTCTGCTGATGCTGCGTTTGCTGATGATGATGGTGATGGTGGTGGTGGTGATGATTCGTACTATCATGATCATGCAGTTGATTGTTGTTAACATTTGCATTATTGTTAACACTGGCATTGGTGTTACTAGCGGCATTTGCATCAGCGGTATTGCTACTGTTGTTGTTGTTGTTGTTATTATTATTACTATTATTATCATTACTCTCATTATTGCTACTCGTGCTAGTGTTACTGGTACTAGTGTTGGTAGAACTATTACTTTGGTTGTTCTGATTGTTGTTCGTACTGTTGTTATTGTTACTATTGTTGTTGTGACAATTGCTACTAATGCTATTAGTAGAATTATTGTGAGACGCTGTGGTATAATAGGATAATTGTGGCTGCTGGCACGATAGGTTTGTCTGCTGCTGTGGTTGTTGCTGTTTTTGTAGGTGCGCCTGTTGATGTGGATGATAGGGATGGCTTTGAGGGTGGTCGTGTATCTGGTTATGAGGTGTTGTATAGTAGGTAGGCTGGTGTTGCTGGTGCTGCGAGCAGGCAAGATTTAGATTAGTGGACTGCTGCTGCGGCTGTTGCTGTTGTTGTTGTACAGGTGCACTCGTGGTTTGATTCTGTTGGGTTGTTGCAGACTGTTGCATTGAAATGACACCTTGATGTCTCTGGTCCGACTTCAGGTGCTGGATGACGCCAGGTGTGGTTGCGGGACTTAGGGAGGCCGACACATTAACCCCGGGTGCAGGTGTGCCTGGGTTAGGAACCATGGCTGGTGGGGAGGTTTGGGCCGTGGGCAGTGTGGTGAGCTGGGTGCCACCTGTTGCCGGGTTATTTGGAGCGGCCAGCACTCCATTGAGACCTCCATTGAGCTGCAACTGTTGCGATGGTTGTTGCAACTGTTGCTGTTGTTGTTGCTCTTCGAGTCTTCGCATAGACCTCTCCTTTTTAGATCGCCGTTTTCTCGTCTGAATAGTCTCACGACGCATCGTGGATGGTCTCATCGATTGATGGAGCTTAAAATAGAGCCCACAGGCATTGCAGACCGGCTCCTGGTTCTTGTTACGCCTCCACAATGGGGTAACCGATGTATGACAATTGGTGCAGGTCATTCCGGTGCGCCTATTTGTTTTTTGTTGCACGTTTCTGGGCGCCTTCGAGAGGGGCCTGTTTGCGTTGTTATTTTTATGATATAGGCCGCATGCATTGCACAAATAGTTGCCCGTTTTGTCGCGACGCCAAAGTGGTGTTGCAGTCACCCCGCAGTTCACGCACTCTTTCGCAGTGGTTGTGGTTGGGGTGACGACGGTTGTTGTTAGTGTTGTATTAGATTGGTTGGCTGCTTGTGTGCTCTCATTTGAGGGGGCATTTCCACTCGCTGGGGCAACTATAATGTGGCTTTGCACTTGAGCTTGGGACGGGGCGTGAGTTTGACTCTGGTACTGGTGGGTGGGATGGTGGTGCGGATTCTGGTGAGGATGCTGGTGCTGATGAGGATGTGGGTGCTGGTGCAGGTGTTGTAGCTGTGGTTGGGTTTGTTGTGGTTGGTGTTGGTGTGGGTGGTCGTGGTGTGGTGGTTGCTGGTGGTGGTGGTGGTGATTGATCAGTTGGGTTGGTTGTTGTTGGTGATGATGCTGGAATTGAGCCATATTGCGTAGCGCTCTTGCCCTCTGTCTGCCTGCCTTTCACTTTCGGCCACCTTTCAAATTTGCTTCTCTACTACTTTTCTAATATTGCTGATCAAATGATAGAGTTGTTGTTGTTGGCTTGAGAGAGCGCCAGAAGCAGACACAGAGAGAGAGAGAGAGAGAGAGATTGTGTGTGTGTGAGAGAGAGATAGAATTTTATCAGTAATCACTCGATAATGACAATAATAATAATAAGAGTAATAGAAGAAGAGAGAGAGAGAGAGTGGTTGATAAAAATCTAGAAAATCTACTCTCTTGGAGCTCGCATCTAAACATTTGATTGGCGAGATACTGGTGGTGGTGCTGGACTTTGGGCTCGGGATAGCGAGACTGAGACGAGCTATGAGCAGCAAGCTACACTAGAAGCGCTGGTGCCACTCAATGTAGTCTTTCTCAATATAGTCTCCTGTCTAGCCGAGGCATTGTGCTATGGTTGGGAAAGCTCGGCGAGCAAACAAGTCGCCACAGCAATGCAATGATGCCTCAGTGTAACTGAGCGAGTGAGTGAGTGAGTGTTTGTGTAAGTGTCACTGTGTCCCGCAGGCCGGAGGGTAGGCCGCTCTTTTCCGCAGTGTTGAACCAGAATGCGCGCGCTCGCTCACTCGCTCGATGCCGCCCCAATGCCGCCCGATGCAGAAGCACAAGTCGCTCCCCATTCATCCCTCTCCATGTCTCTGTCTCTCATTCTTGTGGCCCACCGCTGGCCCTTTATTGGTGCGCCACAAATTAGCTCATGACGGGCCGAAAAGATCCATGAAACAGCGATCAATAGTGCGATACGCAAGGCACCAACTGTGATTACTTGGTGACGACCGAGAGCGCGCCGTCCGCTCATTGTTATGGTTTGGCTGGTGGTGCACCACTGCTGGCTGGATGTCTGAATCGGCTCGAGACAGAGACAGGCAGTCTGCCGCAGACACACAAACACACAGTCTCACTCGCACCCAGTCAGACACACACACACACACACACACACACACGCGCGCGCACCATTTTGTCATTGGCTCTAGCTGGCCGCCACCCCAGCGCGAAACAGCAAAGCGTCAGCGACAAGAAGTATTGATAGATTTGCCACATTGATAATCGAGCTGGTGTTTAGCAGCATTGCTTAGAGATCGCCCGGAAGATAGCAGCCAGGATGAGCGAGCCAGCCAAAGACACAGAGAAGAGCAACAAGTTGCAGCGTCGCCTCGGACTCGACGAGCGCCCGTCGCTCGTCTCTCGGGGAGAACAAACAAGTGTCATTGGGAAGAAAAGAGCCAGACGCTCGGAGAGGGCGGTTCTCGAGATGGAGCTGCTATGGTGCGGCCGTGGCTGCGTTTGGGCGCCGCGAGACTGTCGTCTGTTGTGGATCAGAGCGTCTGAGTGTGTCGGTTCAAACCAGTGGCGAGCGACTGCAGTCTGGCGGAGAGTCTGCAGAGGGAGCCGCCGGTTGGCGCAGACTTACTGGCCACGGACGCCCATCGGTCGGCGGTGCTAGTAGCAAGCGTCAACCAGAGCACAGCCAACTCCAACTGCGACAAGTGCCGGCGTGTGTCGCTCTTGAGGCTCACCGCAGGCTCACTTGGCAGCCTATATGAGCGCGCGCAGCCTAAGGTGTGCACGAGAGTGCGCATCCTTCTGTTGCTAACTCAACCTCCCCCTTTTCTCCCCTCTGCAATGCTCAATCCAACCCAGCCACACACGTACCCCCTCGATCGGTGACAACAAGAGCAGAACAAACTCGAACACTTCAGCACCAACTATCGAGCAGTGGAGTGGCTTGTTTGCCGAGAACCGACCATTCAGCGGGAGGGCATCCCGTCCGGGGGGTCTGTTCGAGTGTAAAGCCCTTTGTTTCGCCATTTGTTGCACGGACCGTGCACAGAGGGCGTTTGGGGCCCGCAGGTAAGCCCGAAAAGGCTGTCTGACTTCAACCCTATCTCTTTTGGCTAAGAATCCAGCAGTCTGGTCTCCTTGGAACGTCTGCTTCATGGGTGCCTTTCTGTGCACCGTTTCGAGTTCTTTTAGAGCTAAATCATGGCAAGAAGAAGCCCAAACGAGCTTCTGGTCGACCATAGGCCCTCCAGATGTGGTGAGCCACGAGGATCCGATCGAAATCAAGTTTGATAGCTGGCCAGATAATCATACTACAATCTATTCGAGTTCAAGTGTCTTTGTCTCCATTCATCATTTATCAGTCAATGTCTATCGACTAAAGAGTTGATTCTGCAATGGATGTGACTTGTCCATCGACTCGTGGCTGCTCTAACCAAGTTCAGATGGTTCTTCTCAGGAGGTCAAAAGAGCGACACTGAGAGACACACAGACAGAGTAGAGGGCGAACAATGTGCCGATCAGAAGATGGCCTTTTTTGTTGTTGGACGAGAGCTTCCAGTTCACACTGTTAGACTGTTATCGGTCTGCATCGGTGATTGCATGATACTAGAAAATGGGCGAGATGTTGTACGATGTTGATGGATGATCAGATTATTACTGTCTAGCAAACCGATAGGACAGACATAGTAGCTCGGGGCAATAATGGCGGCCAAGTGGGTTGCATCTTTGAAGTTCATGGCACGCGATAGGAGGCAAAGGATCGATATTTTGAGATGTCAGATTGCAGAAGTGAGCTTGAGATCCCAAAGACAAGGGGTGTGATAATGTTGGATAAGAAGTTGAGCAGTGTTTGAGAGAAAATTTGGTTAGATTGCTAGCCACTAGAGTTCGCCCGGAGCGCATATGATGTCTCATCTCGTTCCTGCCGAGCGTTAAACTTGATAGGGATCTGTGAGCCAAAATATCGGCAGAGACTGGATAAAAGAATCACTTTCTCATTCAGTTTTCTCCTACGGTCAAGAATCGACCTGGACTATCTCCTAGTTATCGTTCTGAGCAGACAAGTTGCGGTACTTCACGTGAGATGATCCAACCTATGCTGATGTAGTGATTGGATCCTGTTTTTTTTATCACGATGCTACTATCAGCAACAGTTATCTCTCAGCAAATGTATACTTCCACCGGTTACGAAGTTTCCTCCCATAGAGCTACTATTTATTTTTGACTGTGAGCTTCTGGCGACTCATGTGGAGCCCAAGGTATGATCGTATTGCCTGAAATCTATGTAGCATAGAGGCTGGCCAAGAGCTAACGCGAAAGGTTCCGCAAATCATGATTGTGCCCCCAACTAGATCAGTCGATGATTGGCCTCAGGGAAGACCGAGAAGCTTCTTGTCGACGGTTCAAAATTGTCGTCGCGCTAAATCAGAACAGGAGCAGGAGATACCCCACTCATGGTTGAGGTATCGCCCATAAAACTTTGGAAGAAAATGGGGTACTGACCATCCGCTGGTTTGTCTCACCTGTGGAAAACCAGTGGCCTCGGCACTTGGGGAGACCAGGATACAATCATTTAATCGTGTATTTGGCTTTTCAGTTTAGAGAAGCTTCTCATGGTCAAGCATTATAAGCTAACCACAAAAGCTCCATGGAGAGTCTCAATGGAAGCTGGCCTTGCTCTGATAGAGATGCAAGATTTGCTGCGGCCATGGACAAGGACTCAGCTTCCAGCGGCCACACTCATCTCCTAATCTGACCAAGCCTGTGGGATGGTTCAGCTTGGGGCTAGTGGAAAGCACTGAAAGTTCCTTTTGAGCTTTCATTGGACTATTTACTGGATTTTTTGGCACCCTTCCATGAGTGAGAGTCAAAAAGGCTCCTCTTTGAGCGAGCTGGTTAGAACCTGTCTTGACCTTTATCGTCCAATTTGTTGACAGCAGTTACCTTATCGCCATCTTACACTGGTACTACTGTTGTAAAATGATAGTGCGAAGTTTCCTTCAACCGACCTCGCTGGCTGGCCGACTGAAAAGGGCCCATCAATGTGATGTGTTGTCGCTCGTCCGAGTGCCTCTTGGCGCGGGGAGGCAGCTCGGGTACCCAATAGGTTTGCAACCAAGTGACGAGCCGGCAGCTGGGCACTGGAATATGGTGGCATACGAGCTGCGCTATTTGGGTGCCGCGATATTGCAGTCCGGCAAGGGAGCGCGTGAACTACATTATCCAGAGATACGAGATTGGAGAGAAAGAATGGCCAAGGAGGCGGCGACGTTCCCGGGAAACTCAAAACCATTGATCGCCCGTGGCAAAAAGTTGACTGAGCTGGTCTTGTTCGCCCGTTCGAGGTGGTGCTTTGTTGCTGACTGGTGGCATGCGTGGGCTCAAGGCGAGCTAGGCGACCCAGTTCAGGCTGGCTCTGATGTTTGGTTTGCCCGGCCCGACAAGCTGGCGGGGTCGAAAGGCCACCGGATGACGGTCAGATGACGCACTCTCACAGTGGACGTTCTGGTTTTTTGTTGGCCATTGGCAGCTCGCCGCGGGCGCCTCCACGCGCTCAGACCCTAAGAGCTGTGTGTCATTTTATTAGTTCCAGTTGGCATGTGCCTGATGGCCAGCAGATTAGTGCAAGCCGAGAAGATCCAATGGGCTTCTGATTAGTTGGAGAGGGCGAAAATTTTCAATTTTCACTCACCCAGCTCCACTCGGACTGAGCGGCCTCACTCAAGACTGACGAGAATGCATGCTCTGCTCACAATTTGGGTGGTCGCTCGCGAGCAGGAAAATCTCCGATTTCCACCAGATTTGACAGCCGAGAGAGACGGATCGAATGTGACAAGGTGACATCAGCTCAAGCATATCTAACTTTCGATCTTCATTTATGTTCGGGGACATGTTACGTATAAAGCAATCCTAAGGAGTGGTGGTGGTCCATTTCAGGCGATGGCCAGTTGGCAACGAGTTGTCGGCACCTTTTCTTGAAAAAGAAACTTTTTTCGGCCTTTCTAAGTGATCAGCTGTCGACAAGTGTAGTTAGTTTGTTTGGTTGCTGTCGCGCCTGTCGGAGCATGAATGATGTCATCTTTGACCATCAAGCCATTTATATCGTTGAGTTTACCATTTCCCTGCTCAGCCGATAATTAGCTCTCAGCGTGACAAGCGAAGAGCTGAGGTTCGGTGGTTGGCCTTTGTCCGCTCGGCCACATTGGAAAGATGATAGCTCGAGAGGGTGGAGCTAACTACCCGCAAGGTGGCAGCTGGAAAAAGGCGCTCGTCCATTGTCCAAGTGGACCGATTGGCGGACTAGGAAAGAATGCGTCGCCGATCAGTCGGCCGGCTGGCTAGCTTACTCAAAGCGGGCGGGCTCGCGTTGCGCCCACACGAGCCTCTCGAGTTGGCGGCATATATTAGGCTCGCTGGAAAGGAAAGAGATCACTTTGTTTCCCAAACTCTCAGCCAATGCAACTCTCTCTCTCTCTCTCTCTCTCTCTCGCACAGCCCACCTGTTGAACTTGAAAACAATACACGAAAACTAATTGGCTGAAAGGGAGTGAGTTTGCGCTGGAGAGCCGCACGCCCAAAGGAGCACCTTGCGCGAGTGCCTTCTCGGATTCCGTCGGTCTCCATCTCGCTATCTCATCTCGAAATCGGCCACATCACAACACTGGTGGCCCCAAGCTAAGGCAAAGAGCCGCGATGGGCCACCAGTGAAGTGGAAAGAGCGGCGGCGAAGAAGAAAGAGCTCGGCCTACGCGCACTTCTTGCAAGCCGGCTGCCGAGCGCCTTCGGGCGCCACTCTTTCAGGGCTGTCTGAGCGAGCCGGCCAGACTTGGCAAGCTCGAGCCGAGCTGCTCAGGGCGGCAGTCGGACGTTCGTTCACTTTCGCCCGTTCATCCATTTTGTCAGTCGTTGCAGTTGGGAGAAATATGCAGCTGCGCGCGCAGCCTTCGCCAGACAGTGTCTCTCTGGGCCGCCTTGGCAAGCCCGACAGACTGGCTCTCGTTTCCTTGCCACCACTGGCTGGCCGTTCATTCCAGCGCCAAGCCATCGAACGCCTTGGCTTCCAAAGACTGCCAGACATAGATAGCGGCTCTGTGGGCGCCCAACGGCCCAACGGCAAGCTAGACACAAGCTCGAAGGCTCCTTCTAGGAAGCAACCAGGCTAGCGAGCCAGTGTCAGACTGCGGCTGAATAGAGCACGTTCATCAGCACCTTCCTCTGTGGGGCCGTTCAGTGTTTGTTGCACAAGTTGCGCACTTTCTCAGCCTCAGGACCCCAGTTTGTCTGCCAGAGCCAGTCTATAACTCAATTTATCTGCCCTCAAGTGCCAAATCGTCTTGCCAACATCTGTGTGCCAAGCCCAATCATCAACCACACTCGAACATTGTTTCCTCTCCAACGACTACCAAGCATTGTGGCGAGGAATCGGTGTAGAATGTTGGCCTCTTCAGCCCGCAGGTTGTGAGCGTCAACGAGATATAATTTGAAAACAAACTAATTAGAAGCCAGTTGGAGCAAGAGTGATACTTTCAACATCAAATGACAACACAACACAAGATGCTAATGATCCTCCAAAGTGGAGAAGAAAAACTTCAATGGTGTGAACTGAACGAGTGAGGGAAAGGTTGCAGTTATCTTTGTGTTTCTTGTAATGACACCAAGCCAGATTGAGCAAGACAAGAAGAGCCCAAGTACCGTTAGTCAAGGATAGGTAAAGACAAACAAAGGCACAGGTGACTCTGCGAAGACAGAAGCTAGACCAAACTCAAGGGCAATTAGGCTGCGCGTCAGATCCACTGGAAGATAAAGTTACAGAGTAGAGGCAAAAGGGGTGGTTGAATTGGGCTGTAACTCGGAGATGATTGTTGCATTTTTTTAATCTCTTCTGTCGATGAAAATTAGCGGCCCGAAATCGAATGTCAAGACGCAAATGAATGCAACTGCAACTTGACTTTCATTGGTTGACTTTTCCGAACTCAAGACTTCGCCTCAAGAGTTTGCAGATTTTTTATTCCCGTGGAACCGCACACTGTCATTACCATCGACGTGTTGAGGATCTAGTCCTCAGGTTGGGCAACCAGTGATCAGGAAGAAGTAGACAACTAAGGCGAGTGAACAGCGAGAGAGTGTGATATTTGCAACTTTTATATTCGCAAGCACAAATATAAAATACATCAAAGTAGTAAAACTGCTGCACTTTGGCTGAAATGGATTAGACCAAATCCGAGAGGCAGGCAAGTAGCAGGTGTCCATGTTTGTTTAGGGCTCATTCAGCAACATCCAAGTGCAGATAAGGAGCAAGAGTTGCCCATTTGAGGCAAAAGTTAGACAGCGCTAATCAGACAAGACGAGAGGGAAGAATATGGACTCGCAAATTGGAGAAACAAGATGCTCAACTTTCAGGCCCATTTGGTGGCCACTTGCGTCCGCCTCTTCGCTGGCCGATAAGTGTGCCAAACATTTGCTGCCACAAAGGCGAACCGGAAGAAGCAGCGCCGAGCGAGCCCGGAAACAAAGGAGACTGCTCATTGAGCCCAACGAACCCGAAAATAACTGGACCACAATGGTGCTGGGCGGCCAAAATGACGAGAACTCGCAAATGGGAGCCGAAGACTTGCCTCTGGGCCACAGTCAGAGACTGGCGGGCGAGAGTGAGAATTGTTTGGCCGGCGAGAGGCGACCACTTGGCCAGGCCGAGCGCAGTGTGATAGGCCGCTCGAAGAAGCCTCGAGGGGGCGGAAGTGAGCGGCTTGCAAGCAGAAGTGAGCTCTTGGCGAGCGGGGAACAAGGACCCACAGTGAGAGGATCATTAGGGAGCAATATGGACGCGCCGAGACGGACGGCTGAGGGCAGGTGCTTGAGGGACACTTGCAATTTGCAGACGCCCAAAGCGGCGGCACAACGATCAAGACGCAAGAGTGAGCTGAAAATGTTCCTGACCATATTATTTGCTTTACTTTCCTGCCTCCTTCTAGTCCGAGCGGCCATGGCGGCGCAGCACCAAGACCATGAGCAGACGGGCTACTCGTCACCTTTGGCGCCCGTTCACGAGGATGCCAGTGTGTCGCTTGCCATCAGCGCCAGCGAGCCGGCCCAAATGCACTCGCCTGTGAGTGGCGGCCCACCCAAGTTGGGCCAGAAGGGTGCTGCACTGGCGGGCGAACAACGAGCTGCCGACAACGAGCCGTCGGAAGTGAAGAGCACCACCGGCAGTAGCAGCAACATGGAGGAAGACAATGCCCAGGACAAGGAGCAGGCTCGTAATGGCGACAGTAACGAGCTGGACGAGCAGTCGAAGCTGGCCGCTCACACGAAGCTGGGCTCGCTCATCACGGACACAGTTGGCGGAGTCTCCTCCATTGTCATCGAGCGTTTGACGCCCTCCACTTCCGGCGCGGCCAAAGACCAGCCGGAAGAGGCCGGCGACGAGCAGGATCCGGTCCCGAAGAGCTCGAGTGGCAACGAGACCGTGGCGGCTGTGGCTCCGAGTTCGGAGAAACTCGAGGGCGAGGAGGCAAGTGAGGAGGAGCCGCCGGAGGGCGAGGAGGCTGGACGCGAGGCGGGAGGCGAGCAGCCCCAGAGACAGTGGCGCAGAGGCGCCCAGGCAGGCGGAGCGCAGCTAGACGAGCGCGAGGAGGACGAGGAGCAGCTGAGGGTGGCCATGGAGACTTACCAGCGGTGGAAGGCGACCGCCGACGACTTGGTGGAGATGTTCTCGCGCAAACTGCTGCCCGTGCTGGTGGAGCACGCCTACGATGTGGACTCGGGCACGGCGGCGGGTCTGCTCACTGTCTGGAATGGAGTGCGCGCCCTCAAGCCTTGGGCGCTCAAGTTGCTCGACTCGTGGACCAAACTGTCGCCCGGCGTGCTGGTGGGCACCCAGTCGGACTTTGGCGACTTCGACGAGTGTCTCAACGTGTTCGTCGACGACCCTTCCGGTTTGGCGGCCAACAATCCTGACTATCCGGTCGAGGTGGACCCGGAAACGGGGCTCAAGTCGACCAGCGTGGTGGGTCGCTACTGTTTGGCCGACGTGGAGTTTCCCAAGCCGCCCAGGAGGAGGCAAAAGTGGGCGCGCACGAGCACCAACGGGGCAAAATCGTTAGCGCCACAAGTTGACGTGCAAAGGCCGGCCAACAAGTCGCAATTTGGTCAACTTTTGGACCAGCTGTTTCGCTCCAAAGAGCCTCTCCAGTCGCACCAAGTCGACGGCAACAGGTGGGCCCCCATCGAGTTGCGCAGACCGTTGCTAAACTTTAGCCAAACAATTCTGAAGGAGACGATCTTTGTGGAAACGGGAAACTTCTTCCACATGCTCTACGTGGACCCAATCAGGGTGGGCATGTGTCTAACTAACAAGATTGAGCCAGAAAATTTTGCCAAAATCTTCAACAAACTGCTCGAAGAGTTTCGGATCACAATCAACTTCCGGGCTCGCTGTGTGACCAAGTACGAGCGGCCCAAGTGGACGAGCTACCAGCTGGTGTCGGCCTACATTCTGTTGGCCTTCTGCGGACTCTTGGCGCTCTCCACTGTGTTGGACTTTCTCGAGACAAAGTTGGCCAAATTTCCCCCCTCACTTCTGGGCAGAAGACTGGGCCTGCTCTTGAGCCACTCGTTGGCCCGCTGCTTGTCCAGAAACCGGCCACTGCTGACCAGTTTCTCGCTCATCAGGAACACCAAAAAACTCTTCAAGCAGCAGCCCAGGAGGACCGGCAAGCAAGCCGGATTGCCTGAACAAAGTGCTGACCAGGAAACGGCCCAAACTCGCTCGCAACTGGGCTCAAACATGTGCCAAGCTGGTGGTGGACTCCAGTCAAAAGGAGCCCCAATGGCGCTGGTCTTTGGGAGCAACTCGAGCGCCGGAAGTGGAGCCTCGAATGCGGGCGACTCTTCGGTGGAATGTTCGCCCTCGATTGAGCGGCGGACCACAATTTCCTCCTCCATCGACGCGGGCTCGTCGGCCGGCCTGCTGATCTCGAGCGGCTCTAACTCTAAGCTCCAGCTTGCCTCGTCGCATTCAGACTCAACAGCCACAACAACGGAAACAAATGGTCGTCTTGACTCCTCTCAGACACTGGGTGCCATCGACTTGCGCTGCTTGCATGGAATCCGCGTGATCACAATGACCTGGATGATCGTCAATCACACCTACATGTTTGGGGGCTTCTTCGTCCTGTGGGCTTACAGGAGGTTAATTGACATTGCCGAGTGGCCCAAGTCGTTCTCCTTCCAGCTCGTGCTCAACGGTTGGCTCACAGTCGAGACCTACTTCTTCCTAAGCGCACTAATCATCGTCCTGAACGTTATGCCACTGCTGCACCGGAAACAATTCAACTACCTGGCCTACATTATTCATCGCCTGTTGCGTCTCATGCCCGCCTACATTGGTCTGGTCTGTCTCAATTTCCTCTGGCCACTCATCTCCAGCGGACCTGTCTGGCTGGTGAAGGGGCACAGCTTTGTCCAATATCCCTGCGAGAATTACCTTTGGACAAATTTCCTATTTATTAACAACTGGATATGGCCCGAGAAACAGGTGAGTGTCCATCTAATAACTTTGGCTCGTTTTTCTCTCTCTCTAGCTCATCATAGTCGCCACAAGTTTGATCACTCTCATCCTCGTTTTTAACTGCGCGGAGCTTTGCTCTATTCCCCAGCGGCTTGCTTAGACCAGAGAGGCGGGCAGTTTCCGTGACGAGACGAGACGTGCCAAAGGTTTTGTCGCGCTTTGGGGATGAGAAGAAAAATGGAAGAGAAGAAGGCGCTCACGTAGACTACAGACTGTGGTTATGACGCTCATCATAATTATTCTCACCACCCTCATCAGAAGAAGAAGTTGGAATTTCTCCCTCAAACAAATCACTCTCGCTCGATGATTCTCAGATCACAACTTTTTTCTCTCTCACCACTGGCAGCCTCTTTATCTCTCCACTTGGCCGCTAACAAGCAAAACTCTCGCAATTATTAACACGCAAACTCGCACACAAACACACAAACAGTGCATGGTCCACACTTGGTTCCTGTCGGCCGACTTCCAGCTCTATCTGCTGGCGCCCATCGTCGTCTACCTTCTCTACAGGTGAGTTTTTTGTCCAGCTTTTCGTCCTCTTTTGGTATTAGTCCTCCAGGCAGATAAGCTTGCCCAAAGCTCGCATCATGGACAGTCTGCGGCCGCTCTCAGTGCCCTTTCACGAAGTCTGAATTCTGATCGATGGGCTCTGTTCCGGAAAGAAGCTAGGGCTGGATGAGTGACAAGCCAAGGGAGACAAGCTTGTCCATTGTCGAGAACAGATCAATTAGCTCGCTGTCTCTGGCGGCCACTTCCACACATTAGACTTGGCGAGCCCTAAGGGCCGTCCAGCAGAGAGTGTCCTCTGCTTGGGAAGTGGGCACGCATTCTCCTGCCCACTTCCTTTCTGCCACTATTTGCCTTGGCCAACACACTGGACGGCTGGTCTTGTTTTTCCTCTCAGCTTGTGTCCATCTAGCTTGCTAAGACTTGCAGAGCAGGCCGATGGTCGTGCACTAAGCTGGCGCTCATTGTGCACTGCTTGCTTCCAGTGGACATCAAGCTTTGGCCGCCCGGCCGGTCCTTAGGGATGGATGGCGAGGTATTAGGCCACTCGGTCTGACCGACAGCCGTTTGTTCTTGTCTAATTTCAGGACTCACAGGCTCACGGCTACAAAACAAGAGCCGCTGTTGCCAAATTCAAATGACACTGTCAGCCGAAGTCTAATAGGCAAACTTTTTAACGGCGCCATTGCAGAACCAAATGGAGGAGAATTAGTTTCGCCTCGGGCACGCTGCCATTTGTGCGCCTCCTCCTTTATTTTGCCTTCCAAATGCAACTTGCAAATCCAAAACAAATTCACCCCTTCCTTTTCTCTCTCTCTCTCTCTCTCTCTCTCTCTCTTTCTCCCTTTTCACTGGCAAAGCCGCCACCTTTCCTTCTCCTCTCCACAACCTGTTGTCCTCTTCCCAGTTCTGTTGCCTCGAACAAACCGGCTTGTCTGCGCCTCTGAGAGTTGCTAGTTAGCCACTCTCGTGGGCCTAACTAGCAAAATGCTCAATCTTTGGCCACCCCGAACGGCAACAGTTGCAACAAGCCAGCACGGTCCAGCTGAGCTCATATGACTAATTGCAAAGCGTCGTTCATCTTTTGCCTAACAAAGCGACAAAGCTCACCAACTGGACGAGGTTTCACTCTCTCTCCCTGAGTGTAGCATTTGTGCAATTTTGTAGCCGCTCTTTCTCTTTGGTAATGGAACAATATGCCCCCAAATCGATCAAATGGATACATGAATATTCAATATTCCTGCCTGTTGATCGTCTTTTTATGCATGGTCGCCGGCTCAAAAGCATTCTACTTGTCCGAGTTGGCTAATGGAAAACACCCCTGACACAAAAGGCGCTCAAGACTGTGCTCGCGACAAAAACAACGCTCGTCCGTCTTGTTGGACAGCAACTCTCAGAGTTGCAAGCCGAAGCCCAAGATCGAGACTGGAACACTGTTTGCCGGCCACTTGGTGCTCGATTACCAATCGGAAGGCAAGAATTTGTCCCTGTCCATTCTTAGCATTCATTGTTGTTCATTTTGGCAGCCTTGTCGACACGTTAGCGCCACTCGTCCCTAAGGCAAACATCGGCCTAAAGGAGAGAACAATGCCAGAGAAGAATGATCACCAAGTTGCATTGGAAAGAGACGAGAATTTTAATGCGGGACCAGTTTCGGATTTGCCAGATGAAATTAGCAAATCTAAAGCCTGCCGATAAATCATGATCAAGGCAACTGGGCCAGTTCGATTCATCTTAGGTCGAACTGTGTTTTCTCTGCCAACAAGACCAAACTATTTCTTCAATTTGAGACACCAATCTATTTATTCTATTCATTTATGGAATAGCTATTCTCGGCTCGCAAGCAGTGAAATTAAGCCAATCAGGTTGAGCAGCTGCGCTTCCGAGACGGAAATTTGTTGAGGAAGTGCACCGTAAGTGGCTTGTTGCGAGGCCGGAGCCAAATTTGAGTGATTTGTTTTCCTCTCCCCCACCGATTGTTTGCTTTCTTGTCTTTACAATTTCGAGCAACTTATCTCGAGCATGAAGGTGCTGCATTGAGATCGAAAAGGAGAGATTTTTGTATGAAAAATGGATCATACAAATGGTGCATCCTTTTGGCTTGCGGCCCGAGCAAACAGAGGCGAGCCCTAGTCTCACCTGATTGAGTATCGCGTGTCCCTAGCCAATGAGATGGAAAAACAAGCGTCGAGAAGTCGCTCCAATCTTCGCGATCTGCCTTCCATTCCATTAAGTGCGGATCCCATTTCCTTGCTCTCACTCTCTCTCCCTCCCTCTTCACTCCTCGACACCTTGCTGCTGGCCACCAAACAATCGAACGGCCGCAAAGCAGGAAAGATAGATATCCAGCTTGGTGGAGGGGAAAATTCATTATTGTTAATCGTTAAAAAGCCAACTGGAAACTGCAACAACCTGTTTACTATTTAGCTCGCGCCTTGGCGGCTCCTTCGCTTTGTAGTCGAGGTAGCGCCTTGCTGCCACTAAGATTGGGCTGCCGAGCTAAGTCCAAGTTCACTTATGCTACAACTGCTTGCACACGTGCTATCTTACCTGCTAGTCCGTTTCTTATCTCCTCTCTTTTCCTACTTCCAAACTACGCTTCTCCTTTCCCCAAACTTGCCCCAAAAGCTAGCTTACACACAATTTAATGGCGGACACATCTCGCTATTACGACTTGACACTGAGATTGGCGCTCGTCTTTCGCCTCCATTCCGAGCATACAAGTGGCCACCCTAATGATGTAACCCATGGGCAAGGGCCAAGTTTAATGGAAAGATATCTATCCAGTAGAAGTTAGCAACCTTGGGCCTACCACTACTTTGTGTGCCTGTCCTAAGGGCAATGCTTCCAATAAGTTACGTTATACTATTAGGGCTGCTGTTCTATTTACGTAAACCCTTGTTTCAAGAAGAGTTATTGCTTTCTCTGCACTTGTTACCATAACTTTCTTCCTGCTTGGCTAATTCTGTTGTTTCCATGCTCATCTGTTATCCAAATAAACTCGGCCGATATTCGGGAACTCAAATTATTCGCCAGAGAAGAGCCACCACGATTGAGCTGAGAGTGTGGCCAGAACGGTTGCATTTCTCGAAACTGACTCTCGGAAAGAGGAAAAAAGGCCGGCAAATTCTCCATTGTTTTGACGTGCTAATTTCCTTAGACCGAGTTTAATTTTTACTTAAATTTTAATCCCTTTCTGTCCAGCCAACTAGAATGCTGATCCTTTTCCACGCGAAGGCGGGACTCTTTCGCCTTCTGTTTTTCGACTCACTTCCAGAGAGTCGTAGTTGCGCAATTAGTCGTCGCTCGGATCTGGTTCAATTAGTCGGTCGTGGAAATTAAATTGCATATTGGAATGCATAAACTGGGAAGCGACAACGTCTGCCTATTCTGATATAAACCAATTCAATGTCATCGTCTGCTTTCTTTCCTCCTTTCGTTGTCTCTTTGCCAATGATTGTCGTCGTTTTCCACAAGTAAGCCTGCCAGTTGGATTTACCTCTGCTCACTAATCCCAAGACAACTTGTGACAAAATCATACCAGACAACATTTTGGCTGATCGTGCAGGTCTCGGTCACAGATATCCCTGTTTTAAGCCCACGATTTAGAGGTAATCTCACTTCAGCCCACTCCCCGTTCGATTCACTTCTTGTCGTTAAAGCAGACTTGGCCTAGCAGCGAGCTTGACCAAGAAAAAGGACAGTTAGTGCTGTGGACACTTCCTTTAAACGTCGAGACAATTCGCAGATAGTGTGAGCGCCATCTCGTTTCCAGATGGGGCAGGTTGTGCTTTCTGCGCAACCTTCGAAAGTGGATAGGTGAATGCTCCCCGACTTAATAGCCAGCCTTCCGCTCCGGATGTTAATGTTGATGTGTAAACGTTCTGCAGAGAAAGAAATGTCCTGCGTAAAGTGCAACGGAAGTAAGTGCACCGGAAGTGGCGCGCAGAACTATCAGATGATAGCTTCCAGTTCTGGTGTAGCTAGCAACAAGAAGTTTACACACGAGTTATATATTGCCACGAGCACTTGCTGTGGCTCGATAAAATTTCATAAATAATCACCATAAATAGCCGCAATGACACTCGAACACTTCCCGTCTGTCTAAGAGCAATTTCGAGAAAGCTAGCATAAAGTTGGGGTATGGTGCTGCAAACCCTCAGGAACAAATTCTAATCTATTCGTTCATCCTTCATGACTCCAACTCAAAATCATCTCAACCGATTCAATGAATTGCTCGCGGAAATCAGACGGCCAGTTTTTGGACACCTGTTGAATTTGATTGTGGTCATAGTAGCCTCAATTATATCCGGACTTGTCATCTATGCGAATGAATTGCTTCCGACAACCTTGATCAACAAACTGGAATTCGAGTAAGTATTCTACTTTCCTAGAGCCCTAGTTGACGACACTGTTAATAATGCTTCACATGATATTCAAATTCAATCAATCTTAACACAAAATCTTATCCAACCTTATTGTTCCCCAATTCTTAGCTCGATCAAGCAACAGCTTAGCTACTCTTACTTCGCCACCTATCAGCACATGGGCCCCTATTGTCTGGGCATCTTAACAGGCTATGTGCTGCATGTGCGTCCCCAGATTAGGTTGCCCACCCACCTGACATGGTTACTGTGGCTCCTGTTGCCTCCCCTGTCAATTATGACACTTATGCTAACTTATCTCTGGAATGGAGCATACGAGGACGACTCTCTCATCAACCCTTCTCCAACGATCTCAGCGCTTTACATTGCAATCCATCGAATTGTTTGGACATCTCTCATTGCCTGGCTGGTGTTTTCATGTTCAACTGGGCGCGCCAAAACTCTGTCCAGTTTCCTCTCCCATTCGATGTTTATTCCAATATCTCGTCTCAGTTATTCCATCTATCTGGTCCACTTGCCGGTGATCATGTTTCGTGCTCTCAATCTAAGACACACAATCGAATGGACCGATCAGAATATAGTAAGTAGCTTTGTTTACTCCGAACAAATGCCAATTGTGAGGTATCCATAAAGGTTCAATAATATCTAAAGAAACTAACGAAATCTCTCTAAAAATTTTTAAACAATTTCAGCTTTGGGAAGCTTGTGGAAATTTCATATTCAGTGTTATCATGGGATTCTTCCTGAATGTAGTATTTGAGTCGCCTTTGATCAACATCGAGAACGCTTTGTTTCGGCGCAACAAGAGCTCACTGGAGCAAGAGCCCCAGCACAACAAACTGCCTCGTCTCAGTGTCTCGACATTCGACAGTGATTTGACAGCAAGTAGCCAAAATAACAAATCTCTACCGTCAAGTGTAGAGATTGGAAGTCAAGAGGGAGAGATTAGTCTCGAGGAAAAAGCGAAGGCATTGCAAGACAACCAATCTGAGGCTGAGATGTCAAGCAGCGGTTGTGGAACTGCCAATTCGTCGCCCGAACAAGAAAGAAAGCAGCAACAAGGCCAGCTAATTGTCAGTAACATCCAGCCATTTGAGAGACCTGCACTCAAGAGCGGCTCTCTGAGATTGAATTACCGGTGGAGTTCAGATGCCAGGAGCAAGAATTACCAACAACAAATCCCACTGAGCAAACTCCAGCGACCTGATCCATATCTCAGTATAGGCAGTGAGCAAGGAAATCGTGAGCAAGATGCTGGTAGCACATTTTTGAATGGACATCCTCAGATGGGTCTAATCCAGCAGCAGCAGAGAAGGAAGAGGCCTCAAATGAGAATGATGCAAACAAACAATAATGGTGACATCTACAACGTCAATGGAGAATACTGCCACTATGCGCCGGGCCAATATCAAAAGTGGAGACTGGAGAATGGGATAAAATATTCTGCTGGGCCGCAGACTGTTAGAAACAATCCAACCTTACGACCTAGACAGTACGCCACCTTGGCAAGAACCGACCGACTTTCTACTGGGTCTCGATCTCAAAGCTTACGGAGAGACTTTTATGAGTCTCCAGTCAGTCTGAATAGCTCTGGACTATTCGTTTCGGGCCCAATGCACAACGAGCATCAGCGGATCCCTTTTGACTCATCATTTAGGCATGGCCCAATGGTGCAAGAAAATACAGATGAAGAAGGAAACAGAAATCGGGGAATTCTCGATTCTTCTACTTTGTCGAGACATCAGACAAGATATAACACTCTAACGGGTTCAAATGCACGCGATTGGAGCCCACAATACGCTTCCAAGGCCTCCTTGTTTCCCAGAATCAAACCAATGGGAGTGAGACAAGTTTTCGACGCCGACGAAGATCCATACCGATCGAATTGGCCCAAACAGTATAGGGACAACATGGTGTTGGATGAGAACCGGAGCCAAAATTCAGATGAACCTTCACGAATGTCCATGAGGACTCCAGATAGAACATTGGAGGGCGAACTTCCAGGAGAAATTGGGGGTCTTTCGTCGATGGTTTCTAGCACATCTGGAGTGGATGTGATGAGCACTCAGTGGCTGAAACCTGGTGCAATGATTCCGAGAATAGACTCTTCGACATTGAGGCGACAAGTGAGACGAGGTGACACTGCCATGGAGGACAGCATTGTAGAGGAACCACAGGAAGATGAAAGCTCAGCTCTTTAGGTGGAAGAAGACGTGGGCTTTCTCTGAATGGTTTGGTTAATCTTGTTGGAAAGATGCAGGACGCGATTGTATTCACAGAATGTTGAATACTCATCGAACGGGTCAGTGAATCTCTCATAAAATGTAATATTAAACGAGCCAGTTAGCGATACGATTGACACATAACCTGAATATTAATCATATTTTGAAGAAATAGCTTCTATCTTAGGAGTTAGTTATTGATCATGATATATGTTTCCTCTTGGAACATACGCCATTGATAGTTGGAATTGTAAGGCATTCAGATCATCCATAGATCGATATCTTAAGATCGGTTGGATTAAGCATAACATGTGAGATACTACCTCACATATTTGGCTGGAAACAGATCTAATTCCATTCTTAGGCCTCCTATGACTGTCCCATGCCGTACATCTGGTCGACTATTTGTAATTAGGCTCACATGTGATCTTGATTGAATTGACCTCAATATTGTGTGTTTGATGCGCGAGAACTTGTCATTTCGTCGAAAGCCAACGGCTCAAAGTTAATAATTCTGACCTATGGGGCCAGGACTGCTGCAGAAAGAAAGACCTAGGTGCATTCGAGCGATCGAACTAATCATCCAAAGGTATATGATCTACCATACATTCTCTACATCTTTGTAGGGGGGGGGGGGCGGCCTCTGAAGATGGAGGGAGGAAAGGCCCGGCGAGAGATGGAGGATTCGGCGAAAAAAGAGGTTAACCAATCGGATAAAAAGATCTCGAATGGCTATGGCGAGGCGTTAGTCGCCCGTGCTTGGAGTTGAGGGCACGAGTGGCAGATTGAGCAATATCAAGATGAGGTCGGGGGCGAGCCAGAATTTTATCTAAATCGCGACAGTGATGGGAGTGTGATCATGAATCGCAGGTGTGAAGTCGGGAGAGGAAAGGTGGCATGGAACTTACAGTCAGTGACATCCGCTCGTGGACGTCCACCATTTTGCGATTCGTACTCGCCGATGGGCACCCCACGACGAATCGTGCCCTTAGCTCCCTGAAAGTGATTAGAGACTGCCAATAGATTCGCTGCCTCGATAGTGAAGCTCTCGTAAGAGCGTCAGGAAGTGTCTGGCATAGATCTACGGCGCGATAGGGACCTCATTGGGAAGATGAACGTGACAAGCTCATGGAAATCTAGCCAAGCAGCGCATGGCTGTTAGCGTGATCGAGTCCAGATGCATTTGGGCAATCTTTGGGGCCACGATAGTCTAGCACAGAGAGATCCTCTGAAGACTTGTTGCTAACTCGGCCCTTTCCATGTGGCGAAACTTTGCAAATTTCCAAGTAGAATCTGGACCAGCAGTCAGGCGAGTAGAAGCCGATCGGAACTCATGGAACAGAAAAGTGACACTGGGTGTAGAAAGGCTCTCTTCATGAGACCTACTCACAAGTAAGCTCTAAGAGACGTCATGGATTGATCATTGCGACCACAGAGGGCGCTATGAGGGGTGCCCAAGAGAAGTACAGTCCATCCACGCCACCAGTTCAAATTGGTTCACAATTTGCCTGAGATTGGACACTCTGAATTTCCAAACTGGTTGGCCTTCGCTCTCTTTTTGGAGTCTGTCTCCACAGTTTTCTAGCTCGTCGGCTGCCCCGAGACGTGCCAGTCGCCAGTTGACCCTCGTCCCTTGGCTTTTGTGCCATTTGCAGTGGGCCGAGCGGAGCTGCAGAGATCGGACTAGAATCGATCAAGTTCGATGACTAGCGAGATAATCTATTATTTTATTGGATTGAAGTGCGAACAGGCCTTTGTAGGGGTGCAAAAAGAGAGACAGAGAGTGTGTGTGTGTATGGTGGCTTTGTTTCCAGTTGCGCATTGAGTGTATGTGTGTTTGGGCGGCCAGAGTGTGGCCACAGTTGCAGATTGGCGCTAATCAATTTGCACGTCCGTCTTGCACGCCAACCATCTTTGCCGATCTGTCTTCTGTAAATGTGTGTCTTCTAGTGATGCATCTGAGGAAGTGAAAAGAGACTCCCAGTGGGAGAGAGACAGATGCATGGGCAGACAAATGCGGACAGAGAGAGAGAGAGAGAGAGAGAGAGAGATGATAGACACTTTGAGGAGGGCAAACAATGGGGCGACGAGTTGGATTTTGGGCTGGCGCTTGGACGAGGGCTTCTAGTTGGCGACACTGTTGCATTGTTGTCGCCAGCAGTGCTTGAGAATGGTGAGAATAGAGAATGGGGCAGGCGTGTGGAGATGCTGTATGATATTGATAAATGATTAGATTATAATTGGCCGGCTTGGGGGGCTAGTTGTGTGAAGTGGGCGGCGCTTGGGAGAGTTTGTGTGGCTGGTGGTTGGCGTCGGAGAGTTGGCTATCGAGGCTGGGGGGGGGAGGGCAGAGGATTGGAGATAAGAGAAAGGAGGTTGGATTGTTGTGCGACAGAGGGCGCAACAGTGGGCGGCCGAGTGGGCGCCACGAGGGAGGTGCGCGCGAGCAGCGAGATGCGCGTGGACAAGGACAAAGTGTTCGCGCGCGCAGCCACTTTTCCATAGTGATAGTGCAGTGCCCAAGTGGTAGTATAAAACCGAGCTGCAGACTGTCCGCGGGCTTCATTTGCCATTTGCCTGCAGACCAGAGAGCTTCAAGTTGACTTCCAACTTACCAGCGTTTAGTCCAACTTTGCCCCAAACACTCGCCGACTGGCCGACAAAAAGCGCCGGCAACCAACAAGCGGCGAGCAAAGAATCGGCAGAAAGCAAGCAGCCAGCCAGCGTCTCGCTTTGTCTCGGCCAGCCGGAAGGGGAACAGTCCTGCCGTGAGATTGCAAGGAATAACAATAGAAGTAATACTAATATCAATAATATCCAACACTGAGTGTGCTTAGAGTGTGACAGTGGCGAGCAAGTGGCGCAAATTGTGCAAATTGTGAGTGTGTACTGCGACTGGATTGTGCAATTTGCGGGCCAGTTTGGCGCTCGACTGGCACCCAAAGAAGGCCAGAGACAGGCCCAAGTGGAGGAGAAGCCGAAAAGCGAGGAGAAAGTGAAAGAGGAAAGCGCAAAGAGCAAGAGTTGAAGACGAAACAAGAACGAGAAGCTCCGACGAGAAGCCTCAAGCTACTCCTCAGGAAAAGGTGGAAACCTTCAAATTTCAAAGTCTCTCTCCAAAGGAAGAGAATTTTCCCGGCCGGCGACTGCAAAGTGGCCAACTTCTGGCCCAACTGGAGGCGAGATTCTCGGGAAACTGTGCAGCCCAGTTGCCACACAGAGCCACACGGGCCGAGTGGCGGCCAAGAGAGGGGCGCCATTCGAAGTGCGAGTGGAGCAATCTGAATGGAGTGCTAGTCAGGGGGCGCCAGTGTTCACAAGGAGCAAGTGGAGGCAATTAGCGATCGGAGAGCAGAGCCCAAACAGTGATACTTGGGGCCAATTTGAAGAGAGAGAGAAATTCGAGAGAGAAATTTCAGGGAGAGAAAGTTGCTTGAGGGAGAAGAGTTCAAGGTAAGGAGGAGCAAATGTCGTCTAACCTAATGGTGGGCCTGACCCAATTGGGGGCCACCAGTTGCCAGTTTGAGCGTGCCAAGCGACTCGAGAGTTCCTTCGAGCTGGCCAGAGGAGTTGAGGGCCGAGCGGAAGTGGAAGCGGAGGCGGAAGAGGAAGAAGAGTTCCACGACGGTTTCAGCGACGCCTTTGCCTCCGACGACGAGGAAGAGGAAGAGCAAGAGTTGCTGGAAGACGAGGATGAGGAAGAAGAAGCAGCACGAGGAGCTAGGCAGAGGGACCAGCTCAGACAACTGCTCGCCAAACACCACCAACTAGAACACCACCACCACCACCAGCAACACCAACTCTCAGGGGCCCACTTCCTGCTTGGACCCTCTTCCGCCGCTTGCCAAATGGCCAACGGAGAGAGTGGTGGCCAGCTGGCTGGGAAGAGGTCGATCTCGGTGGGCCAGCAGTTGGCCGTCGAGGGAGTGGGTGTGGCGCCCATGGAGCTGGGCCGCCAGTTTCAAGAGGCGGCCCTTCTGGAGCAGTACAGAGCAGCAGCAGCAAAGGTAAGTATTGGATTGGATTGGCAAGCCTCGCATTGGATTGGCAAGCCTCGCATTGGATTGGCCCTGTCTGTTTGGGCGAGCAGAGTTTCGTGTGTTTTCTTGTGAATTGAGCGAGAAAAGGGGGGCCAAAAAGGGGCCTAGTCTGCAGCGCAATTGGGGACTGGCCACGCTCGCTTGTTGACGCCCAATCGGAGGCCAATTGGTCAAGCGGCGAGGGCGCCAAAAGGGCCAAAGCTCGCCAGCCAGAGGGGGCCCATTGTTGTTATTGATTATCGATGGACTTGATTGGCTGGCAGAGGCAGAGGCAGAGGCAGAGGAGCAGCTAGTGAGCGGCCAGCGAGACAGAGGCTAGCATTGAGCGAGCCGCCAGTGAGAGGCCAGCCAAGACCCGCCCACTGGCCCAGCTCTATTCCCCGTTGGCGCTTGATGAGCCAGTTTGTTTGTTTGTTTGTTTGTCCGTCTGTCTGTTTGTTCGCTGGTGGCCACTTGGGCGAGCTTGTTGTTGTTGTTCTTGCTGCTTTTGGTTGGCGCGCTCTCTCGACGCGGCCAACTGGAGGCGGCCGGCCAGATTGGAGTTTTATAGCGACCAATTGAGGCCAGTTTGGCCCGATCGATTTGGCCGCCGGACCTTAGGGCTGGCCGGCCAGTTTGGCGGCCAACTTAACGAGCGGCGATCATCCAAAATCAGAGTCATTTATTTTGATTACTGCGCCGCGAGAGAGCAGCCAGAGAAAGGCCGCCGCTTAGTTTCTCTGGACTGGCCGCTTGGGCTGGTCGCTCGAGCTGGCTGCTCGTCCTGCTCTCTGGGGCCCCTCACCGCATTGGAGTCCGCAGTCTGCACTGCACAGTCTACAATCTACAGTCCACAGTCCACAGTCTGAGGTCCAAAGGCCCAAGTTCGAACAGTCTGAAGGCCGGAATCTGGAATTGCGAGACTGGCCGTTGGAAAACTTGAAACTGGGGCCGGCATTTCCGCCAACTGAGAGCGAACAGCAGACCTAAGCGTTGGCCAGTGGCTGGAGCTCGGCGAACACACAAGCTCATAGAGCACAAGCTCGCACAAGACAAGCTCGCCGCACACAAGCTCGCCGCACACAAGCTCGCCAGCTCAAAGCGAGTCGTAATTTTGGCATTTGCGGGCTTGCCATTGCAAGTCGGCAATGAGCCGTGAAGAGCGCCATTGGCTTGCGCGGCTGCGGGCCAATTGAGGGGCCCATTTGCAGTTGCCTTTGCCTCTGCAGTTTTGTCGGCCGGCCAAGACGCTGGCTGGGCGACAAGCTGGCCCACCTTCTTCTTCCTCCAGCTCGTCCAGTGGGAATTGGACGAGGCGCGCAATTCGGCCTGACCTGAGCTAAGGGCTGAGCTAGGGGCTGAGCTAAGGTCTGGCAGCAGCAGCAGAGAGTGGCCCAGTTGGGCGACTGTTGGCCGTTGTTGCTTGGCCACTTGGGGCGCGCGCGTGTGCCTGTGCGTGTTCGTGTGCGTTGAAAAAATGTTACTCGCACGAGTGCGCGCGCCAACCGCCCGCTTCTGGGCCGCCCCTCCTGCTCGGGGCCACTTCCGGCGGGTGGCGGAAGCCATTGGGCGCGGACGGGCAGTTGTGGGGCGGCTTTCGGGGCCAGAAACAGAGACAGAGACAGAGACAGAGGAGGAGGCAGAGGGAAGAGACGGGGGCAGGCGAGAGGCAGCAGAAGCAGAGGCAGGAGGAAGAGGCAGAGGGCACCAAAGAAGCAGGAAGGGAAGAGGAGGAGGAGCCGGCTGGCAACTGTTGGCCGATCAATATTTGGCCTGCTGGCAGAGAGGAGGAAATAAGCGTCGTCGTGCAGTCGGCCAAATGGTGTGCGCGCGTGGCCAGATTATTTGGCGCCGAGCGGGCCAGTTTAAAGTGGTCGCGGCCGTCCATTTGTTGGCGCGCGTTCCGGCCGGCGAGCACACAATGGGCAGCAGCAGCAGAGGAGGAGGAAGAGGAAGAGGCGCGCCAGAGGAGAGGATGAGCCGCACTGGAGCCCCGTTGGAGGCGCGCGAGTGGAGCTTGCACGAGCAGCCAAATGGGCCAAATGGGCGCCAGTGGGCCAGTTGCGCGTGCCTCTCTCTTTGGGCCCCTTTGTTGTCTGCCGTTCGACTGGGACTTGCGCGCGGCCGCCACTCTTCCGTTGCGCGCTCTTTGACGCGCCTCTTCGGGCAGCCACCGGCGACCACTGCTGGCTGGCTGGCAGAGCAGGACTGCAGACTGGCGGCCGCAGACAGACGGCGCTGATTGGAGCGGCCCGCATGCAGCAACTGGGCGCCCACCAGTGATGGAAAGGCGCCATTGTGTTGCGCGCAAACAGGCGCCCGGCCGCCAGTTGCGTAATTGTAATTGTTGTCCTCATGTTGCGCCCAATTGCTCCTCCAAAGACTGGCCGCCAGCCAGACTGTCCAGCCAGACGGAGAGGCAGCCCACTGGCTGGGCCGCCCGCAGCTGAGCGAGTGGGGCAGACGCCTGAGAGCTACCCAGTGCGCTGGAAGGGTGTTCGTCTGGCGCCGAGTGCGTCTGGCAGCTGAATGGCGCCGCTCGGGCCGAGCTCCAAGCGCCGAGCTCGCCCTCAGCTCTCGGCTCTCGGCCCTTAGCTGCGAGCGGCCCATCGGCAAGACGCGGCCAGCAGGGCAGAGTGGCGGCCGACGAGCGGCCAGTGGCCAGTGGCCAGCGGCGTTCTGCCAGCGGCCAGCGCGCAGGGCCAACCCTCGTCCTGCGTGGCTCGCCGCTCGTCCTTCGTCCTGGCCAGACGCAAAGAGCAACTGACAGGCCGGCGTCAAAGATTATCAAGCTCACCTGTTTGCTCTGGCGCGTCCCGCAGACTGTTGTCCGCGGCAACGGCGGACTGGCGGCGGCGGCCGAGGAGCAGAAAGCAGGCGGCCTGTTGGGCGAGATTGGTCCAAGTTGGGCGGAAGGGAATGTTGTTGTGGTGCCTTTGTATTTACAGCTAAATTATTAGTTGCCAGACAAAATTATGGAGCGAAGGCGGCCCAAGACACACACCGGCAGACCAACAACATGCACTTGCGGGCCCACTGTCAGCCTCTGGCCAACTGCGAGCGCCAATGTTTATTGTTGCGCGCACAATTTCCACACTGCAGCGCTGCATTGAGGCGCTGCAGTAGCAGAGTGCTGCACTGCTGCAGCATTGGACTATTGCAGTACTGCAGTAGTGCAGTGCTTGAGCGCCGCAGCTTTGCAATGGGCCGCAGCTCTGCCGCAGCTCAGCCCCATTGCAACACTGCAGCAAGGCGTCGATGCAGCACTGGAACACCAGAGCGCTGCAAGTCCCAACCACTGCAAGCCACTGGAACACCGAGGCCTTGCGGCCACTGCAGTTCGCAGTTTGCAGCTCGCAGTCTCCAGCCACCAGCCACCAACAACCAGCAACCACTGGGCACAAGATCCCTTGCATAAGATCGCCCAGAAGGCCAACTCACACGCCCAGCGCCAACCTGTTCGCCGCCGGCCATCATCTTTTGCCACTCGCCTCTCTCTCTCTCTCTTTTCCCTTCGCACTTCCATATCAACAGTCTCACCAAATCGGCAAGCCGAACTTGCATGACAAGCGTGAACTTTATGCACCTCGTCCAACTTTTCGCCCGCCGCCAAGCCCCAAGCGTCCACAGTCAACTCTCGACTTCAAAGCGTCCAGCCTGAGCTCGCCTCTCGCGCTGCTTATCCTCCTGGCCAGTCTGAGTCTGTCTCTCGGCTGGCAGTGCAAAACTGCGATTTGGATGATTCCGAATGGGAATCAGAATCCGAATGAGAATTTGGGCCAGAGGTTGGCGAGCTGCTCTGCTTGAGAGGCGGTGGCAAAGGAGGCGCGCGCTCCGAATCAAGATCGGAATCATAATCTGAGCTGGATCGCGTTTGGAATGGAAATCGGAATTGAAATTGGGATCATAATCAAAATCGCATTCCCAATCGAAGCCGCAATGAAGATCCGGCTGCCAGTGGTGTGTGGCAGCTCATCTGAGCAGTGCACTGGGCTGCCTCTGGGCGTGGGGCGAGGCTGGAGCGCCGACTGACCGGCCGCAGACTGTCAGCGGCAAGTGCGGCGGCTCGACTTGAGGGCGGCCCAAAGTTGAGCGCCGGCCCCACTTGGGCGTGGCGGCGCGTGCTCGTCGGATGTTTGTTTTGGCGGCGCCCGCGGGCCGACACGCCCCCCTTTGGCTCGCGCGGGGTCGGGCGCGCGGCGAACGTGCGGCGCTGCGCGAGGCCCGCACGCCTCCGCGCACACTGCGGGCCGCACGCCCGACGCGCTGCCTAAGGGGCGGCCCAGCTCCAACAGGAGAGCGCAATTGGAATTAAATGGCTCCGGCCAGTGTGCCGTGTTATTGTTCGGCTGGCCGCCGGGACGACGACTGGGCGACTGTGGAAAAGCAGAGATGGAAATAGACAAAGAGGGCGGCGAAAAGGCGCGCCCAAGCGAGAAGCATCTGCACAAGGCCAAAGGGCCAATTGGGCGCCCTCTGCTTTGGCTCGTTTGCGCCTCTCTCTCTCTCTCTCTCTCTCTTTCTCTGGCCGACCGGCTAACTAAACAGAAGGGCGGCCGCCTGAGAGCGCCCAACGTGGCCACAATGACAGTGGATGGGCCGGGCATGCAAATTTGTTGTTGTTGTTGTTATGTTCTAATTAAACAGTTTGCAATGGAAATGGCAACGAGCACACTTTTCACAACTGCACATTGGCCGCATTGGAGGCGGAGAGACAGTCAGACAGATGCAGAGACAGAGGCAGAGACTGGCCGAGCTGCAAGCTTGGCACTGGGGCGGCTCTTGTTGCCTGAGTTGTGCGAGTTGGCTGAGCTAAGGGCCGGCCAATGCAGAGCAGTGGACCGGCCTGAGTCCTCCAACGGGCGACCAACGACAAACAGGACACTCTCGGGCGGCCCAAATAATAACAATAAAATTGGACGACTTTGTCTGTTGTTGCAGAGCGCTGGTTGTAGTTGGAGTTGATGTTGTTGTTGTTGTTGTTGTTTGGCGGCTTCGTGTGCTTCGTGTGCCGGGCGACACGCAGGGGCGACTGGCGCTCACAGAGAGCGGCCGCCGACAGACACACGCACCGAGCAATGGACATCGACCATTGGTGGCCACCAGCGACCAGCAGCCAGCAGCAAGCAGCTAGCAGCCAGCAGCAAGCGACCAGAGACCAGCGAGCGGCCGGCACAAACGGGGCTCAGGATGCTAAATGAGCTGTGCACTGAGATCATTAACTGCTAATGGTGATGATGATGACTCGTCTCAGTCGCGCTTCCAGTTCCAGTTCCATTGGCAGCAGTCTCACTGGTCTCAGTTGCAGTTTCTAGCTGCTCGCTGGCTCGCTCGCCCTTTGTGCAAAGGGCGCCCAAACTTCGCGCGCACTTTCCACATTGCACAACTGGCCCGCCCAAGTGCAGCTCAGGAGCCAAAGCTCAGCTCGGCTCAGCTCAGCTCAGCTCTGGAGCCACACCACAAGGCCCGAGAAGTGCCGCTAATGCGCCTTGTGAGAGTGGAGGAGGCGAGAAAAAAGGTGAAAATGAGCCTCTTTCTTGCCTCTTTCTCGCCTCCGCCGGCCGCCCGTCGCTCGCGGCTTGTCGCCCGCCGGCTGCAGTCCAAGCTGCTTAGAGCTCCAACTAGAGCTCGAACAGAAGTGCGAACGGGAGCTGGAAGTTGCTAAGGTCTAGAAGTGGCGCCACCTGAGCTCGGCCGCCGCTCGTCGCCAGGGCCACAGTGTCCCGCCGGCGCTCGCCCCCACACGGCGGCCAGCTCGGCGTGTGCAATTCTCCGCAGTCGGCCGGTGGCAGTGGCGCCTTCTCCTCCGTGCCGAGTCCGCCCAAGACGCCGGCTGGAAAGGTGGAGGAAAGTGGCGCCCGCGTCCTGCAGATTGCGCACAAGGCGTGTCTGCAGGATCGCCGCCGCACTCCCGCAGACGAGCCGCGCACCTGCTCCACGTGCGCCGCCCCTTCGCCTGCGCAGTGCGCGCGGCCACGCGGCACGCTCGCAGCGCCCCCGCGCGGAAGCCGGCACGCAACTCAAACGCTCGCAGTCAGTCCGCAGCTAGTCCGCGGCCAGTGCATGGCCCAGCGCCAGTCCGGCGAGGCCGGCTCGCCTCGCCTTGCTGGCCAGGAGCCCTCTCTGCTCTGCTCGCAGGCCCGCGCGTCAACTTTCTCCGCCGCCCCCGTGCCAGTGGGCGCCCGCAGCGCCGGCCGCCCGTCCGCCACTCTGCCCGCCGCCGCCCCAAGGCCGGCCCACCGCTCACGCTTGACCCTCGACGTGGCCGGCTGGCTGCGAGTGGCTCATGACGCGCGCACCGAAGTGGAAGCCCGGCCGCCCGTGTGCTCCATTGGCGCTGGTTGGCTAGTGAATCGGAAAGCCAGTGGGAATCTGAATGCCGCCGCCGCCTCAATGGAACTGGCCTTAGGGCTGCCAGTTGGCCAGAATGGGCGGCCGGCTGAGAGTTGGCGGCGAGCTGCGGCTAAACTGCCACTCCGAACGGAATGGGAATGGAAATCGGAATAGGAAAAGCAAAAGGAAAAGGCAAAGGCAAAGGCAAAGGAATAGGAATTGGAATCGCAATCGAAATGGAGGCTCAAGTGGAAGTGGAAGTGCGAGTGGCAATTGCGTCGGCCAATCCGGGCGCGCAGCGGTGGCGCCGAGCGGCCGGCGAGTGTGGCCGCCTGCACACATTGTTTCCCCGGCGCGCAAAGAGTCCGAGCGCGGCTCTTTCCGTCACACTGGCGCCGGGCTCTCTGTGTCCAGCGGCGGACGCCGCTCGGGCGTAGGTGGCCGCCGGACGCCGGACTGCGAGCGGCGGCCACTGGCGGCGCTCATGCTCGCTCGGCCGCCTCGGCCAATCATTAATTTCTTGTTTTATGTCACGACTTTTGAGCCCGCGGGCCGGCCGAGCGCGAGCAAAGGGGGCCACAGCTTCGGGTTGGCCGGCCCGCGCGTGGCGCTCGCGCAGCGGCCCGCAGTTCGGCGCTCGGGCGGGTTCGCGCGCGCTGAGCGTGCCCGCGCGGCGGACCGCGGCGACGCACCCCCGCGCGCGCCGCAGCCTGCCCGCCGCCTCCGCGCGCTCGGCCCCACAGCTCAACGAGGACGCCCTCTGGCCACGCGCAACCAGAGCCACCGGCGAAACACGAGCCGGCGGACACTCTCCCCCTCTTGGCCGCTCGCTTTGGGGCCCCTCGGAGGCCGCCGGGCCACCTCAGGCGGCGCACCGGCGCTGTTCATTAGCCCGGCCGGAGTGCGGCGTGGCGCCTTGCTCGCCCCCAATGGGAGGAATGTCTGCCCATTGGTCGGGCGGGGAGGCGGCCGAGCTGCACTTGGAGGCGCCTGCGTGCGTCTGAGTGGCGAGCAAGTGCGCGTCAAGTTGCAAATTACAAAGCGCCGCTCGGCCACGCGCTCCCCTCCAGCCCGACACACAGTCGCCGGCCGGCCACTTGGCCACTTGGCCGCCACACTCGCCGCATTGGCTGCACTGGCCACTCGCTGCACTGGCCACTGGCCACTGGCCACTGGAGCTTCTCCGCCGGCCGCACGACTGCCCACTGGCCTTCTTCTGGCTGGCCACTCGGCCGAGCTGCAGACTGCGGCCCGCAAGCTCGGCCGCAACCAAAATTGGCCCATTGTTCTTTTGCCTCCAAGCTCCAAGCTCAAAGCTCCAGCGTCCAATCCACGTCCAACGTTTCGCGTCCGCCTCGGCCACTCTCAAGTCGCCCTCGTCTGCCGCTCGCCGCCCATTGGCCTGCCGCCAGTCTCGCGCTCCTCTCCAGAGCTAGTCTGGCGGCCTGAAAGCGGCAACTCGCCGGCCACAAAGCCACTCTCCAGGCCAAGCTCAAGCCCAAGCTCGCCCATTGGCCGCCTTTCCAGAACTTTTCGTGCCCTCGGCGAACGCGCCAGACGCACGAGAGACACTCTGCGGCCCAAAATGCCGCCCAAAATGCCCAAAAGAACGCCCCACCTAAGGGCTGCAACCCGCACGGCCAACGCACACACTCTCCAGCTCGCCAGTCTGTCTGTCTGCCTGCCTCCAGCGCACTTTCCAGCCCGCTTTCCGAAGCTCAGCCGCGCGCCGACAAACACTCACCAAGTGCTCTCCTTCGTGGCGCCGAGCTCGCCGCTTTCCGCCGCCAACAGACTGCAGTGAGCTTTCCAGTGCGACTCCAAAGTAGCCACACTGAAACTCTATTTCCACTGCAACTCTACAGGGCGACTTCCAGCGCGGCTTCACAGTGCAACTTGCTTCCAGCCCGGCAAAGAAACAAACTAATTAACATTGGGGGCTTATGTGCGCCGGCCTCTGATAGAGCACCCACCGATCGGGAGCGCATAGAGTGCACGCTCTCCTTTGTGGCCCAAAGGAGAATGGCAAAGAAGGTTCTTAGTGCTCGCGAGGCTCAATTTGCGCAATGGCCGCAGTCTCATTTTCGCCACCAATTCTCCCCCATTAAATCTCTTCATTATCTCCAAATCTCTCCCACTTGCACGACCCAGAGCCTTGTTTCAAGTCCTTTTCTCTCTCTCTCTTTTGCCCCTCGCTCGAGGTGCAACAGTTGCGCGCCAACTCGCAACCGCCGGCCCAATTGGAGCTGGGCGGCCACTTGGCGACCCAGAAGACCTTCCTGAGGGCCGACAGAGTGCGACTGGAAGCTTGGGATGAGCTTTGTTTGGCGTTGGCTGAAACAAAGCTCATCCCAAACTGTCTCGCAGTTTTTCCACTGATCGTACAATAAGTGCAATCATGCAGTCTTACAATCGTACACTCTTACAATCGTACGGCGTACATCCTAGTCTGGCGTTGTTCTGAGTGGACTTGCTGGCCACTTGTTGCTTCTGTTCGGCCACTTCCTTGCGTTTTAGCCACACAGGAGAGTGTCTAAAGTCTAGAGTCCAGAGTCCAGTGTCCAATGTCCAGCCTCGAGCGGAGAGGAAGTGGCCTGTGTGGCGAGGCGGGCGTGCAGACGGACGGAGGCTGGCCAGTTTGGGTTCGAGATGAGCAATTGGGCCGGCTTGGCGAGAGGCTGCGGAGAGTGCAGTCCAAGCAAAAGTCTAGAGCTAAGCCCAATTGGAGTGGCTAATCTAATCCGGGCGGCCGAACTGGCGCGAGCGAGCGAGCGAACGGGCGCCATTGAATGTAATTCAATTTGCCTGATCGCGATTGGCCGCAACAAAGGTCGCAAAATTGGCCAGCCCAAATGGGGAGGCTGTAGAATGTTGAATGTAGAATGTTGAATGTTGAAGAAGGAGAAGAAGGAAGAAGAAAGGGGCAAAGAGTGGTGCTAAAAGTAAAACTAGAGCTAAAACTAAAAGAGGCAAAGAGCAAAAAGAAAACTAAAACCAAAGTAAAACTAATACAACTAACCAATGGACCTAATACGAAACGGCAACACACACACACACACAAATGGGCAACAAATGGCCAACGACGAACAACACGAATTGGCCAAATGTTGAAATGGCGAAAACGAATTTCGGAATGCCAATGGGAATGCGAATGGGAAAAAAACGCACACACTCGGACACAAACACAAACAGGTAAGCTTTGGTCGACTTTTTGCCGGCTTTTCTCTCTCTAGTTTGTTCTCTCTAGTTCGCTCGCTCGCTCGCTCGCTTGCCAGTTTCCTCTGGAACTAACTGGCCGAGCTAAGAGTTGGCGCGAGTGCACGCGCTTAGCTCTCGGCCCTTAGCTCTGGCTGGAACGTTAATGATTTGCTTGCCGATCCAGCGGCGCTTGGCCGGCGAGACTGGGCGGCCAGTTGCACTTGGAGGCACTGGCGGCCCAGTGGAGCAAGTGTGTGCGGCTGCTAAGGAGCCTGAGTGGTTGGCGAGCTTGGCGAGCTTGGTGAGGAGAAACGAGTCGGAGCTTGGCGGGCGGAGGAAAAGTGAGCGGCCCATTTGCTCGTTCGCCTTTGGGCCGGGCAGATTGTGTGTGTGTGTTGCGTGTCGGCTCTTTGGCACACACTGGCCCTGCTGGCTGCCAGTTGACAGTGGCCGCCCGTTTGGCATTGTTTTTGGGCGCGGCCGGTGGACGCGCAAGCAAGGCCGCCGAGACACTGCCTTTCCTGCGCTTTGCGGGCACTCTGCGCAGTTTGTGAGCGGCGCGCACAGTGCAGTCTGCAGTCAGTGTGTAGTAAACAGTGTGCAGTTTGAAGTGTGCAGTGCAGACATTGTGCAGTCTAAAGTGTGCAACCTGCAGGCTGCCACATACAGTGTGCGGCGTGCGCCTTCTGCGTGCGAGCGGCGCCCAAGCAGCGCCGGCCGGCAGGTGCACACAGTCTGCGGCCTCCACTGGCGAGTTGGCCGGATAAAAATTGGCCAAAATAAATCATTTGACACAGAATAACAATAACAATAACAAGCTCCCTCGCGAGCCGCCCGAAACGAGCCCGAAAGGGAGCGAAACTCGGGGGAGCGCCGCCGCTTAGAGCTTTTCCAACTTGCAGAGCTCTAAGCTTAGAGTCTAGAGCTCGCCAGTCCGATGCAAAAACAACAGGCCGACGCGATCGCCTTTCAACTGCTCAACTGTTCAACTGTTCAACTGTTGCCGTTGGCCAGTTCTCCAGTTCGCCAGCGCGCGCAACCAGCCGCCAGAGACAGTGAGCAGCGAGCAGTGAGCAGTGGCCACTCGAGTGGCCCCAACGGCCGCTGTCTGGCTGGCGCCGCCGGGGACTCTCTCTGCTTCAGACTGTCTGTTGTGGACTCTCCACATTCTAGACTGTCTGGCCTGGACTGCTCTCTCTGGCCAGCGGGCACTCGCGGCCAATTGGCTGCCAAATCTACTGTTAATTTCCACACTCGTTTGCTTGGCCGCCGGTGGCAGTTTGCAGCTCGCAGCTCGCCAGTTGCAACTTTCCAGCAGCGCCCAGTTTCAAGCTAGCCGCTTGGCTCGCCCGACACGCCGCTTGGCGCCTGTTGTTTTCCTTGGTTTTGCCTTGGCGCCACTTTGAGAACATAATTACAATAACAGGCAGCAAACTTTTGACCTTTTTGCGCCACACAATTGCCTTTCTTTTCTTTTCTCCTCGCTCTTCGCTTCTTGCTGCTTCTCTTCGCTGCTCTTCGCTTCTTGCAGCTTCTCTTTGCTGCTCTCTCAAAGCGCAACACAAGCGCCTCTGGAGCTCCTCCGACAAACTGTTGTTGGCTAATTTTTCACTCACTTCCGTCTCGTTTCGCTTGTCGCTTGTTGCTTGTCTGCCGGCCGAGCTGAGCTGAACTGAGCTGAGCTGAACTGGCGCCACAGACTGTCTCTGGAGCATCATTTCCATCAGCTTCCTGTGTGCTCTCTCCACCACTTGGCCCGCTCCTGGTCTCTCGCGCTGGGCCCAGCAGCACTCAGCTGCGCCTGGGCCGCCCCTTAGCTGCGGGCCGGCGCTCGCAAGTGGGCGCAATTTGCACCCAACGACACACTGCAGCTCAAATGCGGCCGCCAAAGAGCAGCCCAAATAAGCTCTGCTCTCTCCAGCTGGACGAGCTTACATTTCTCCTCAGTTCAGGTGGCCAAATGCAAGCAGAACACTGAGCTCGAGGAGACGCAAAGAGACGCGATTTTGGGCGCGTCTCTTTGGGTTTGCTTTGCTGCGATGGGCGACCATTGGCCGACAATTTGCAGCCAACAGCAAACGAGCTCTTTCTCTCTTTCTCTCTCCGCAAACTTGCACACTTTGCCACCAACTGGTGGCCGCTGCGAACACTCCTAAGGGCCGGCCAGTGGACGAAGGTTGAGCGGTGGCGATGGACTAGCAGCGGCCGACTAGCAGCGGCCGACTAGCAGCGGTGCGACAACACAATTAACAGGTGTTCGCAGTTCAATTCTCGCTCGGGCTGCTCTTTTGGGCTCTTTGGGGCAAATTGAACTGCTGCTTGAGAGTGTGTGTAGGCCAATTTTGTTCGCAGGTTGGCGCCAACAACAACAAGAAGACGACAAGTTGCTGCCTTGCTGCGGAAGACTGGCACTGAGACTGAGAGCGGCCCACGAGAGGCTCAAATGGGAAGCAAGCCGAACGGGAAGTGGAATGGAATGCTGCGAATGGGAAGCGGTTCGAGTGGGAAGAAAAATGGGAAGAAAAATGGGCAGTGAAATGGGGAGAAAATGTGGACACTTTGGCGACAAACAACAAGTGGCGCTCTTGTCACTTTGTGCACAAGTTTGCGCTTGGCTATTATTTTCATTGCACCATTGCGGCAAACTCGACGCTGCGCTGCACCAGCGCAGCACTCAGTCATTCTCGCGCTGCAGCACTGGCGCACTTTCGCACTCTGTCACTGTGGCACTCAGTCATTCTCGCGCGGCAGTGCACCGCTGCAGCAAAGCTCAGGTGCAGCAGAGCTCAGGTGCAGCAGAGCTAAGGTGCATCAGTGCAGCAGTGCAGCAGCGCGGCAGTTCGCCAGTGCGGCAGGACTGCAGCAGCTTGCCCTAGTCTGCGGGAACGAGCGCCCCCCACTTCTCAGCCGGCGGACATTCTCACGCGCCTCCCAAGCGCCGCCACTTCCTGGCCGCCTCTTCGCACCTCGCCAGCCAGTGCGAAGACTCACGCTGGGGCCACCTAACCAACTCTTCTCCAGCCCATCTCGAGCCTCAATCCGTCTGCCACGCCCCCTCTTGAGCAAGCTCAGCCCGCCGAGTCGAGCGGCTCGCGAAAGACGCGCACGCCGCCCGCCAGACACGCCCCCGGCACGTCGGCGGCCATGCTGAAGTGGCCCGCCTGGCCCCAGTCGGGCCCGAAGCTGTTGCGGAACTTCCAGAAGGGCCGCCCAGTGGCTGGGTCGCGGCCCAGACCCACCAGGAGCATGGCGTGGAACTGGCCCGACTGGTGGCAGCCTAGGCCGTCGTGGACGCCCTCGCGGTAGTCGGCGAAACCCTCGCTTGGGAGCTGCACCCAAGCGACGAGCGGCCCATCCTGCAGGGCTGCTGCCCAGTGGTTGGGGTGCACAGGCTTGGGGTTCAGCTGCAGGGGCACAGTGCCGGCGAGCTTGGCTTGGGGCGGGAGCTCGTCGTTGGTTAGTGGGCAGCGCCACTGCAGCGGCTCGAGCTGGGCCACGCGCTCGCCAAACTGCTCGTACAGGAGGCCGAGGTTGCGCCGCTTGCGCTCGCGCCACTCCTTGATGGTGGTGGCGCCCCACTGGGCGAGCATCCGCAGCGTGTCGAGCGGCGAGCCGCCCGCGCAACCCATGAGGGTGGGCGCGAAGCGTTCGCCGCAGTCGAGCACGAACTCCTTGCTGAATTGGCGCCGCGTTGTGGGCCGGCCAGGTCCCCGCTCGGTGCACTTGTAAAACTCGGCCAGAGTGACTGCGGCCACCACGTAACACTTGCCGCAGTTGGGCCCCTGGTCGTACACCCGATGGAAGCACTCGTGGCCACTCCAGTCGATCGGCTGCCAGCCTTGCTCCTCCCCCCAAAGCAGCTGGGGCGCCTCGTAACGCTCAGTTCCCACCGAGGCCACCAACTGGCCAAAGAACTGCTGAGAAGATTGGGCGCCGGGCCAAGGCAGGGGGCGTGGCAGCAGCGGGCCCGACACGCCCCCCTCGGGAAACTCCACCAACTGTGTGGGGCCGCCGCGCGACTCGGACTCCATGGCGGCCCCGGCGAGCTCCTCGAGGGCGGCCTCGCGCAGCTCGGCCGTGGCGCCCAACAGCTGGCCAATTTGGCGCTCGGCCTCGCGCTCGCTCATCAGGGCGGGCTGCCCCGCCCCCTCGCCCGACCCGTGCGACTCGGTCTCCAGGGTGGCGGGGCCGCGCTTAGCCAGTTCCTCGAGCTCTTGCTGCCTGCGACTCAGCTCGGCCGCATAGCTCAGGCGCGCTTCTTCTTCCAGCTCGGCTTCCAAACCATCACCCGCCTGCCACGCCCCCTCGCTTTTCGGGCGGGCGCGGCCTCGGTCGGCGGCCACTTGCTCCCCAGCCTGCCAGTGTCTGAACTCGGCGGGCAGGCCGGCGGGGAAGAGCAGTCGGAGCTCGTCGGGGCTGCGGTCGGAGAGCTTGTTTATCTGGCGCAAATAGGGGGCCCTGCCTAGTCGGTAGGCGACGCGCCACTTGAACACGTCGAGCCCGTTCTTGAGGAAGATGCTCTTGCGCAGGTAAGCTTCGGGCCGGTCGTAGTGGCGCGCAAAGTGGGCCGCAAACTGCTCGAAGTCCAGATACTTGGGCAGCTGCTGGGCCCTGCTCGAGTTGGCCTGGCCTGCGGGCGTCTCTGGCTCCAGTGAGTGCGTGCGGCTCCTCTGCGGCGGACTCGAGAGGCTCCTGGCAAGCGAGCTTGTGGGGCCAGTCTCGAGCGAGCTAGTGTCTGGCTCGCCGGCGCCCAACACAGTGCTGGCCAGGCTGGCCTCCTCCTGCTCCTGCTCCTCCTCGGGCGGCGGCAAGTTCAGGTCGAAGGCGTGGGGCGCCCTCAGCGCCAGTCGCCCCCCGACAAGCAGCAGCAGCAGCAGCAACTGCAGCCGCAGCAGCAGCGTGGCCACTGGGCCGCTTCCGGCGCGGCCACAAACTGGCGGCCGCCCTCGTCTTGGCTGGCCGGCTGGGCAGCCCATGTGAGCGCGCGACTTGGCTTCTGCTTGGGGCCAGCTCGTGTGCGACTGTCTGTCTGTCTGTCTGTGTCTAAGTGTGTCTGTCTGTCTGTGTTTCTTGTGCGTCTGCGGCTCGGCCAATCTGTGTGTGTCTGTGTGCTCTCTGCTCGTCTGGCTTGCGTGCCTGCAAATGGGGCCTCCAGGTGGGCGCAGTGGCCGGCGCTGAGGGCCAGTGGAGCGCGCGCCTCGCTGGCAGCCGCAGACAGTCGCTGACGGCGGCCTAAAAATAGCCTGGAAACAGCGCAGGCCCATTGTGCATTGTGTTGGCGAGTGGCGCGATGCGGCACTGCTCACAGTCTGCGGCACACAGTCCGCGGCACTCAGTCTGCGGCACTCAGTCCGCCCCTCACAGTCTGCAGCGCGGCCGCCCCTCAGCTGCGCGCCAGTCGTGAGAACCGGCCGCACGAGCACCTGTTGTCCGGCCGCCAATTTGGACGCCGGCCGGCACGCAATCACAAGTGGCTGCCCGTCGTGCTGGACTCGCCCAATTCGCCAATGGGAACGCTTTCGCAATTTAATTTGCCGCATTTTGCAGCCAACTCCAAGCGCAGACTGTGTGCCGCAGACTGCCCTCAACTGCACTGGATTGCATTGGACTGCCCTCCACTGCCCTCAACTGGCCAACCAGACGCCAGACCCGCGCCAGACTCGCTCGGACCTTGGTCAGTGGTGCGCCCGACGCCTAAGAGTCGCAACTGGCGCACAACTGGCGCACAACTGGCGCGCAACTGGCCCGCCCGCAGCTCAGCACAACTGCTTCCACACAGAGCCGAGCTGGGCCCACTCAGCTTTCCGACACAACTCCACGAACTAGGAAAGCATAATTTGATGATGACAAATTTGTCCCACTCTCGCGCATCGTCTGGCCGCCCGTCTGGCGAGCACTAATTGAATCTAATCGGCCTGTTCCCTGCTCGCCATCAGCGGGCTCCATTTCGGCGCTTTCTTTCTCCACTCACTCACTCGCCAGCCAGCCAGTGGGGCAACTCTTTGGCCTACGCTAAGGCCCAGCAGCCCAGCAAGAAAGCCCAACGAGCAAATGGCGTGCGCCGCTCGCTCCCACTGGCGCCCCCAAGCCCGCAGCTCAGCCCCGCCCACTCGGGCTCAGTTCAGCCGCCTCGGAGACCACCTTGCGCGAGCTCACTCCAGCCGGACTGCCTTCCGCCAGACTCTCACGCGCAACCCTCACGCAGCCCCAGACGCCGAAGCACAGTTGTCGGGCCACTGGCACCCTGTGGACGGCGGCCACTTCCGGCCCACGTGCAGCTCATTGGTATGCAAAATGGCACTTTGATTGGGCGCGTTGGCCAGAAGTTGGCCCTCTTTTGGCTGGGCCGCGAGTTGGGGCAGTGCGCAAATGGGGGCGACAACAGGGGACAAGTGTCTCTGGGGGAGGCGTCGGAATGCGGCGAGTGTGTCAGTGTCAGGGGGCCCATTTGTGGGCGGCCGCGGCAAAGGTGCACTTGGTTGGATACTTGCAGAGGCGCACGGGCAGCCCGCACGCACACGCCCACGCGCTCGAGACCCGCTGATTCGGCGCGCGCGCACAGTTCGCATTGTGCGAGCGCCCCGCACGCAGTCCGCCCTCCCTTTTGACTTGGGGGCGGCGCGCAGTGGGCCGCGCACTGCTGACTGCACACTGCACACTGCACACTGCATGCTGCAGGCCGCTCAGTGAAGGCGGCACACAAGCTGCACAGTGCACACTGCCGACAATGCACACTGCCCACTAGCCTGCGCTCACTGCTCACTCTGTTCAGGGCGGCCCAAATGGACGGGCCACAATGCAATGCATTGGCCAACCTGCCCTCTTCTGCACTGCGGACACTAAGCACTAAGCACTAAGGACCAGGGACAGTGCACGCCGGCGCTCAATTGTTGTTTTTTTTCCCACTGAAACTCGCCCCCAAACGCGCTCCACGAAGGCCAAGCGGCACGCCGGCCGCCTCTTTGCATGTTGCCGCGCTCGCAACATTCTCAAAATGTTGTTGAAACACACTAGCCCAACAACAACCAACAACAACAACAACAACAACATCATCATCGCGCCCTCTTTTCCTGCCCGCCGACCATTTGGTGGCCATAATTTTCTCCCCTCGAGCGCGACCAGCCAGAGAGAGAGAGAGAGAGCACGAGGCCGAGCGGGCGGCCCGCACTGGTCGGGCACGCGGAGCTGAGCCAGCTCGAAAGGACTCGAAAGGAGCCAAAAGGAGCCAGCGGAGGCGAGCAAAAGAGAGCAGAAAAGAGAAGAGGAGAACAGTTGAGAGAGGAGGAGCCAGAGCTAGAGAGTGGCCAAAAGAGGAGGAGGAGGAAAAAGAGGGCAGAGAGAAGAGCTGGCAGCTGCCCTTTGGCGCGCTAATGATGATCTCGCGAGCGCATTTTTGACAAATCGAATAAATCATCTTGGCGATTATCTTGCCAATGCCAACAATTAAGTGGCCATTGCAGTGGGGCGGCTTGGAGGCGGCAGAGCAGAGGTTAGAGAGAAGAAGGCAGAAGGCAGAGGGAAAGCAGAAAGAGGAGAGGAGAAAAAATAAAGAAGAAAGAAGAAAGCGGAAGGAGGAGGAGGGCCAGTGGTTTGGCGTGCAGTTGGGCCTTGCAGTCTGAGAGTGTGTGCGGCTGAGGTGCAGGTCGCGCTCGAGACTGGAGCTTGGAGTTTGGAGCTTTGAGACTGTAGCAAACTTTTCGAGCACAGTTTTCGAGCACTTTTTGGGCTAACTTTTTGAGGGCCGAAAAAGAGAAGAGGAAAAAGAGCAACAAGGAGGCGCCCAAAGTGGCCGCGCTGGTCAAGAGTGGCCAGCTTGGCGGCCAAGTTGAAAGGAGCCAGGCCGACCCTTAGGTCTGCGGGCGCCTCGTCTGCCTGAGTGTGGCCACTCTCTCGCCCAAGAGAGCCCACCGCAGACTGCACTTGCGGCCGGGCGTTGCGGCGCCAAACGGGCCGCCTTTGCTCAATGAAGCTCGGGCGAGTTGGGCGCCCTCGTCTGCCTCGAGGCGGCCTGACTGTGTGCCTTTCTGGCTGGCAAATCGCCCGCTTCGTCCGCTTTCCCCGCGGAATTCTCCACGCCCAAAAGGCCGGCCGAAGTCGCGCGCTGAAATCCGATCGCTTGGCCTTCCACTTGGCCCTCCCTCAAGCTTACCTGCTCAATACTGGTGCTCACTTTGGTCCCCCAAGCTGAGCAGTGTCGCCCCCACGCGCCAGTCGCGCTCGCTGCCGCCTGATTGCCGCGCGTTCGGGAGGCTCGCGCGGGCCTCGCTGGGTGGGCGCGGCGCGCGCGTCCGCAGCGCAACGGGCCGAGCGTGCACAATTCGCCCGCAGGCGGTCGACCGCAGCGGCCACGCCCCTCCGCGTGTGCGGCGCGCCACCGACCACGCGTCCTGTGGGCCCCAAAATGGAGTTTCGGGCAGAAATGGGGCGAGATTGATGGTCTTGGGCGGCGACGGCGAGCTGGCCAAGTGTGGGGCCCACTCTGCGCAAGTTTTTGGGGGCCCCCAGTCTTGGGCGAGCGAGCTAGCCGGTGAGAGAGGCCCAAAGTTGTGGGTCCGATTTCTTTGCTTGTGCTCCCTGCCGGTGGACTGTGGGCGGCAAGTTTTCTGCGAGTTGTTGTCTTTCCCGCAAGTTCCCCTCGTGACGTCACCGTTCCAGTGCCGAGCGTCTGTTTTCGACGCTCCCGAGCCACACAGACAGACAAACAGACAGACAGACAGGCAAAGAGTGGGACTTCTTCAGTGCGCCTCTTCTGCTTCGGCTCCTCCAGTTTAGATTTCCGCCAGATAATTAGGCGCAACGTAGCTAATTGTTTTGTCAAAAGGCCAGCGGAGAGAGGCGGGGCGCATTGTGTGTGTGTGTGTGAGCGTTGAGTTTGTGTTGCGGACTGGAAACAGTTTGCGACTGACTGTTCAGTGCTGAGCAACGACTGCTTGGCTGCGGGCGAGCCTAAGGCGCCGGATCGAACTGCGAATGGTTGAGAAGAGAGAGAGAGAGAGAGAGAATGGGAATTAGAGAGGAGGAAGTGGAGAAAGAGAGAGAAAGAGAATGGGAATGGAAGAGAGGCACAATTAAGTGCTTATCTGGTTGGCATCTTTTGGAAACATGGATAGATTTCCATTGCGAAAATTGGGCCGAAAAGTAGGCAAGTTGTTGATGTTTGTGCGTGCCTGAGTTTAGGAGAGGCCGCAGACTGGGACTGGCCCAGCAGAGACACAATGCACTGTGCCATTGCGTCCGTCGTGTCCACTTCTCTCTCGCCTCTCAATCTAGAGCTTAGGTCTGTTGAGTTGCGTCGAGTTGAGCTGAGTTGTTGTTGTTGTTTTGTTGCCGTTCTGGCCGGCAGACTGTTGTCGCAGGAAGACTGTTGTTGGCCGAGGACTGTTGTTTGCGCTGTTGGGGCGCTGTTTTCGCGCGACCTTTCGAGGGCCACAGGAAGCTGTTTGCCTTTTGGGAGGGCGAAAATTAATCTGGACTCATGATCATTTGCGCGTCCATTTGTTGGGCGCGCGTGCTGGCCGCCTGCGAGTTGGGGCGGCGGCTCCGCAGACAGTTGCCGGCGGCCTCAAGCACCAAAGGCCATTGTGTGTCTGTGTTAGTGGCGCCCCTCCCGCAGACTGTCCGCCGGCCAGCAAGCCAGAGCAACTCGCCGAGGCCAGTCTCGCGGCGCTAATTATTGTGCCTGCCCATCGGAACGAGCACGCCACCTTTGTGCGCGCACCACTAGCACCAAAAAGGCGCCCAAAGGACGACTTGTGCACAGGAAGTGCCAGCAGAAGTGCGTCCTTCATTTGCATTCGGCCCAATTGGCGCACTGGACGCGCTGGACGCACTCGACTCACTGGACTCAGTGGACAACAGTCTGCACTTGGCCCTAAGCTGCGGCGCCTCCGCCCAAGCTGGCCACAATTTTACATTTGCCCCACTCGCCAGTGTCCAGCCAAGAGAGAAAGAGAAAAAGAGACAGACAGAAAGAGAAAAGTGCTTCGCTTGGGCCGCAAACTGGGCCGCTTTCCAGTTCGAGTGGCCGCCTTGCCGCCGGATTAGCGCTGGCCAGAAACAAGCGCCCGCAGACTGTCTGTTGCGGCTCGTTGGGTGTCGCCGACTGTGAGCGGCCGCCGCGAAACAAAGGCCGCTCACTGTCTGCGGCGCGTTCGGGCTTGTTGCTGGCTGGAAGCTTGCGAGCTGCAAGCTGCAAACTGCAAACTGTAAGCTCCAAGCTGCAAACTACAAGCCCCAAAGTGCAACCTGTTGCCTCCTGCGCGCGGCCCACTCGAGCGGCATGCAAATGATGGGCGGCCGCCCTTGTTGTTTGCCCACTTCTGCCCACCCTTAGCCCACCTTTTGGCCACCCTAAGCTCTGAGTTCTGCTCGGCGCGCTCCAGTTTGTCGCTCGCCCACCGGATGCGGGCCGAGGGCGCAACAATTTGCGCGTCCTCCGCAAAAGGTGGCCCACACTTGAGCGGGCACAGAGAGCTGGCTAGAAATGAAGTGGCGCGCCCGCCCGAGTTTGGGCGCGGGAGAAACTTATCATTATTATTATTATTATTAAATTGGGGTGCTGATCCAACGCGTTAGATTAGGTTAGGTTAGGCGCCCACTGCACAATGCAGTCTCCAGTGGGCACAATGCATTGTAAAGTGTGCACTGTGCACTGTGCACTGGCCCATTGGAATCTGCAAGCCAAATGGAAGCCAAACCGGCGCAGAGTGTCTGCGGCGCGCACTGAGCGCCCAAGCCACTCGCGCACTGACCATTCAGCCGCATTCTCCATTCTTCTGGCCAACGCTTTTTCTCGCCCCTTAAGGTCCCAAGCTCCAAGCGTCCACTCGACACACTGGCCCACCTTGGCCGCCATTGTGCCCCAACCACTCAGCTTCGAATTCAACTTCAACTTCAACTTCCACTTCCACTGGCCAAACGGAAGCGCGCCAACAATTAGCCCCAACGAATGGTTCATTATTTGTCAGATTAAAAGGGCCGAAAAACTTAATTGAGGCTTGCCCCTCTGGCTGCTCTTGGCACTGGGCGAGCTCTGGGCAAAGACTGCGCGCGGCGAGACCAGTGGTGCAACTGTTGCAATCGGCGCAGCCAGAGACTCAGTGCGGCGGCTCGTTCGCAACAGTCTGCAGGACCTTGCAGAATTTTGCAGCATTTTGCATCAACTTTTGCAGCCATTTTGCAGCACTTCTCGGCCGAACGCAGAAAAGAGTGCGCTCGCTCGAAAGCCCCAAGCTCAGGCCAGTCGCAAGGCACTAAGACACAGACACACAGACGCACAGACACAAGCAAATTCGGGCCCAAAAGTGGACTTTTTGAGCGCCTTTTGAGCTCGCCAGTCACACAGTCTCACTCGCTCGCTACAGTCTCGCCACAGTCTCGCTGGCCACAGTCTCAGCTGCCAGTCACAGTTGCCTTCACATTGCCATTCTTGTCCATTTCTGTGCCTTGTCGCATTTGCATTCGCGCTCGCCCTCAGCTCTGCATTTGCATTTGAATTCGAGCGCAGATTTAAATTAGAATTTTCCATTTTGTCCAAACTTTCGATGCGAATCGCAAATCTGAATCCAAAACTAAATCCGCCAACTCCAAAGGCTCAAAGTGGGCGCGTGTCTGCGGGCGGCCATTTGTCCTTAGCTCTGCCGCTCGTCAGTCCTCGTCTCTGCTGCTCTTTGGCCGTTCGAGTTGCGCTCAAACAGCACACAAACAGCACACAAAGAGCGCACAAGAAGCGCCCAAACATGCGGGCTGCCAAGCGAGCAGCAGAGACAATTGCTCGCCCAAAACTGCGCCCTCTGTCTCTCGCTCGCCGCTGACTACCTGTGGCCACTCGAGGCTGCACTTCGGCCCCCATTTGGCCCCCATTTTGGCTCCACTTCCGGCCGAAAAGTTGGCGAGAAGCTGCCCCCTCGAGCTGGCCAATTAGGCGCCCGCTGGGAGTTGCTGGAGCGAAAAAGTGCGGCCGGCACTTGGCTGAGACGTGCTCCAGTTGCTCCAGTTGCTTTGGTTGCAACTCGGGCTGGTCGTGGCCAATCTAAAGCGCGCATCTGCAGTTTGCAAATCTGGACCAAGATCTCACATCTCACATCTCGCCGCCCAATGCTCACAGCTCGCTGCTCGCCCAAAGACCGAGCCTAGTCTGTGGGCAAATTGGACAACGATTTGCAGCCAGCCAATGGCCAATAGTGCACCCAGGCCGCCAAACTAAGCAACAAATGCACGCCCTTTTCCGATCGGCCACACGACCCGACTCATCGGCCAACAGATAATTGGTCACGGGCGCTGATTAAATTGACACACGACTGGGCCGGCGTGCAGCTGTTGTTGTTTTTGGCTGATTTTGCTTGCTTTTCGCTCTTTTTGCCGCCTCTTCAGCGGCTTCTCGCCGCTTCCTTTGCGTTTGCTCGCCTCCCACGGTCGCCGGCAAGCTCGCGGTGATTTCGGTGGGCCAGAAAGCGGCCACTTGGAGCAAGGGCGGCCCATTTCGGGCGACCTGTCGGCCAGTTTGCATCTCCGCAGTTCGCCAGCGCAGAGATTCGGTCTGTCTGCAGAAGCTGCGCGCGCACAGACAGTTCGCGCGCACTGAACACTGCGGCGCCTCAGCGCAGAGAGTCGGTCGTTCGCCAGACGCGCACACAACGCGCTTCCACAGACAGTTGCAAGCCGCGCTGGCCTGCACGCTGGACGCAATGCACTCACTGCGCTTTGGATACTTTAGCTTCAACAGGCGCCACTGCCTCAACAGGCGATGATTTATTTCCTCCAACGCCGGAATTTCCCTCCAGCTCGGCGGCCTTCTTCCTCGCCGCAGTCTTGCCGCCCATCTCAGAGGAGCGCCGGCGAGAGCAAAGCAGCAAGCCGCCGCTCTCCCTCCGGCCGGCCTGGCCCACTCGAGCTCGGCAACTCAGGCCATTAGCCACGAGTTGCAACTTCGTGCGCGGCGCTAATTGCGCGCCCTCAGCTCCAGAGGCCAACAAGGGCCCATTGAGCGGGCCTGAGTTGAGGCCAAGTGGAGGTGAAGCCGCGGACAGTGTGCGGTTTGCACTCTTCTCTGCACACTTTTTTCCACATTTCTCTGTACACTTTTTCCTATGCTTTCTCGTGCACTCTTGCACACTCTTGCCCATACTTCAGCGCTCTTCAATTCGCGCACAACAGAGGGCAACAAGTGGCCCTCTGGCGGCGCCAACTGGCCACTTGCTCTCCACCGGCGCACTGAACACAGTCTCTCAGCTGAGTGACAGCCAGACGAGTGGCCAGACATTAGGGCGGCCAGACACAAGGGCCGCCCAATGGCCAGTTGCGGCTGGCCACTTGCGGCAGGAAGTGGGCCGGAGCTTAGCTCTGGAGTTTTGGCTTCAAGTTTGGCTGCAAATTCTGAGCTGATCCTTAGCTTGGGTCGAATGCTTAGCTGCGCAGGCCGAGGAGCAGCCTCCAGTGGCCATTTGCTGCCTCTATCATTATTACATAATGCATGCCAATCGGGCGCGTCCATCAATGCAAATTTGCCGCCCGTCTGGCTGGCTAGTGGCAAGTGGCGAGTGGCGAAAAGGGCGAAAAGGACGAAAAGGAGGAGGAGCGCGTGGCCAAAGGCGCGCAGATAAGATAAGGCGCGCGCCGCAGGCCAACAGGTGCTCGCTCTCAGTCTGTGGGCGCACTTCTGAGCTTCGGAGACTGTGAGCTGTGGAGACTGAGCGCCGCAGACTGTGATTGGCGCACAGTGCACAGTGCACAGTGAAGAAGTGCACACTGAACACTGCTCAGTGCTCATTGCGCCTTCTGAGCTCGCCCAATCCGGCTCCTAATCGGCCGGATTAGCTTTCGGCCGGCCACTTTGGGCCCGCAAATGCAAACTCGGCCAGAAGCGGTCTGCTCGAGTCGTCCAGTCGTCTGGTGGAGCAGTTGGAGAGTGCGGCCAGCAGTTGAGCAGTTGGACAGTCGAAGGGGCGCCCAATTTGCGCTTGTTTGCTCGCCGGCCGCGTGCCGGCCGCAAGTGAGCGCCGCTGGACACAATGTGTGGCTGCCGAGAGGCTGCGGGCCGAGAGACTGTTGCCTGCTTGGGTTGGGGGCAGTGCGGCGGGCAAGTGGAGAGTAGAGACTGCAAGGTGGAGAGTGGAAGCTGGAAGGTGGAAAGTGGCGGCCGGCAGACGGCCAGTGGAAGGGAAAAGGGCACGAGGGGCAAATTGAAAGTCAGTTTCTCGTTCAGGTTCGGGCGCTCTTTGTTGGGCGGCCAGAAGAAGGCTGGCGAGCTTTGTGGGCGCGAGACAGTCTGCGGCCAGAGGTGAGCGGCGACCGCAGGCAGACAAGCAAGGACTGTGTGCGGCACACTGTGTGCGGGAGACTGTGTGCGGGAGACTGTGTGTTGCAGACTGTGTGCCGCACACAGTCCGCCGCTTTGCTTTGTACGAAGCACAGAGCACAGTGCACAGTGCGCAGTGCCACGCACAAGCAGCAGACTGGCGCCCACACAGCGCAGGGCACAGAGCAGTCTGCAGCCTCTTGCAAAAGTTTCTCTGTTGTCAGCGCTACACACTGTATGCGGCACACAGTTTGCACACTGCACTCTAACACACCAACACTAACACACTCACTCTGCACTGAGCTCTGCACACTGGCACAAAGCTCAAATTCAGCCTTCTCGCAACGATCACACGGGCAAAATTTCTCCCTCCTATTTTTCTCCTCCTCCTCTTTGCCCGCCTGTCTCTTTGCCTCTCTCTTTGCCTCTCTCTCTCTTTGCCTTTCGCTTTCTGATGAACTTGAAAGGCAGCAATTTCGACATCTCCCCAGCCGGCGGCCACTCACTGTGTGTTGGCGCTGGAGGCCAAAGGGAACTCTTGGCCAGCGCAATTGCAAGTTGGGCGCAAAAAACTTATTCGCCTCGCCCGTCTGGCCAGCTTGAGTGTGTGTCTGAAAATTTGCCCACTTTTCGCTCAACTCGAGCCCAGTCAGCCAGCAAGACAGACAGACAAACGGACAGACAACCAAACTGAGAGACTGAGGGCGGAAAATAAAGTCGGATTCAATTTGGGATTGGAAAATAATAATAATAATAATTTCTCGCTGTTGTTCTGGCAAATTGCGCCCAAAGGAGCCAACAAAACCAACACGGCCGCCCATTTGTCAGTCAGTCGCTCGGGCAAGACTGTACTGTGTGTAGAAAGAAGGCGAGATGGAAAGCTGGCGAGATGGAAAGCTGGCAAGACGGCCGCAGCTAAGGACAGGCGAGCGGAACGGGCGGCGCAAATGGGTCGCCTTGAGCAGAGCGGTGCCTTGTTGCTCTCTGTTGTTGGCTGCCAGTTGTTGTTATATGTTGGCTGTTAGCTGTTGGCTGTTAGCTGTTAGCTGCGGCCTGTTGGCGGCGCATTTGCAGAGCTCGCAAATGTTCTCGGCCGACAAATTCCTTTTTCTGGCTCGCTCGCTCGCACACTCGAGGAATTACTTTAGGACAATGCACGTTAATTGGTGCATATGCGGGCCTTGGTTGGCCAAAAGGCGAGCTCAACTTGCTAGCCGCCAGCCGCCAACTACAAGCCGCCGACTGCACACACTTGGCCGGCCCTTTTCACCAGCCCGAACAGGCGCCCACCGGCAACAGAGACTGTCTCTCGCCTCTTACCTTTCGCCTTTTGCCTTTTACATGCACTCTGTAGCCTCCACAGTCTACAGTCCACAGTCCACAGTCTACAGTTTCCACTTGCCAGTTTCCAGTTTCTCGCCCGGAGCTCGGCCGGCCGGAAAAGACAACAGGTGATTTGGATTGTTGGCCGATCTGGATTGTTGGCCGCCCATTTGCAGCTGAGGAGATGCTCCGGCGGCGCCTCCAGCCACCAGCCACCAGCCACCAGCCTCCAGTGTCGAGCCCGAGGGACTGGCCGTTGCGAGTGGGGCGCAACAGAGGCTTGTTGTTGTTGTTCCATTTGGCCTTGTCCGTGTTGCTCGCTGTTGCCAATGGGCGGCCCGCAGTTGGCCAAGTGGCCGGCTTATGGGCGGCCATAAATCAAGCCACCGGAGAGGAACAGGCGCCGTGTCGGTTGATGCAGAGTGCGTGTTTCTCTGTTCTTTCCAATGGGCAGTCCTAAGTACAGTCTTCACGGCAGTCCTAAGGGCAGTCTGCGGGAAAGGCGCTCCAGTTGGGCCAGTGGCGCGCGCCCACTCGCAGCCTGCGGGCGCACCTTGCGTTCTGCGCGCGGGCCTGAGCTGCGTCGTGCACTGCTGGAAGGCGCGCACACTGCCAGGTTCGCTGCCAGTCGCGCGCTCAGTAGCGGACTGCCAGCTGCAGTCTGCGAACGGCGAACTGCGCGCTTTGTGGACTGGCCCAGCTGGGGACTGAGTGGCGCGCGCTCCATTCAACGCAGTGCTCAGCCAAGGAACTCACTGCGAGCGCCATTCAGCCCGCTCGGTGCGCCTCAACCTTCGCATGCACTTGTCCATCGGCCAGCCCCAGTCTTACCCTTAGGGCTAAGGCTGAAGCTAAGGCTAAGGCAGCCCAAGTGAACGTTGCGAATGGCGCCGAATGGCTGAAATCCGAGCAACGCACGCCCCTTTTCGCACACAAGCCACACAGCGAGCCGCAACTTGGCCCGCCGGAGCCTCAAATTATTGCCGCCAAACGAGCCGAAGCAGCGCCAGAAGGAGAAGAAGAAGGAGCAGCGTTTGTTTGTTTGTTTGTTACTTTGTTGCCCGTGCGGCTGGCGCTCTGTTACTTTGTTGCCTCGCTCGGCCCAAGCATGAGACAGACTGCAGCTCCTTGGGGCTAGTGCTTGCCCTAAGCTAAGGCTAAGCTAAGACACAGCGTCTCTCTGCTCTCTCTGCTCTCTCTGCTCGCAACACTCCATTGACGGGCCCTCAGGAGCGCCGGTGGGCCAGCAGAGGCAGAGAGGGCGAGCAGCGTGGCGCCGGCCGACCAAATAACGAGGGGCCAAGTGCGGCCAAACGAGGCCGCCTTTTGTTTCCTGCGCGCCGGCGGCCACTTGTGGTTTTCTGGCTCAAATTGTTTCTCCTTGTTTACTTTTTGCCCCTCCAAACTTGAGTAGCCGATCGGCCGAGAAGCAGCCAGCCTTTCAGCCAGCCAGTTTCAGTCAGTCAGACAGTCAGCCAGACAGACAGACAGACAGACAGACAGACAGGAAGGCGGGCAGGAATTTCCCTCGTGGAGCAATTTGAATTTGACGAGCGCGCTGGCTGGCCCGCAACCTCCGAAGACTGTGGCTGCCAGTGCTGCCCTGCACTTGCGGCCGAAGACTGTCTGCGGGCGCGGACTGTGTGCGGCCGCTCATACACTCACAACAGCCGCTCGTTCGTTCGCACACACTGGCTGCTCGCACGCAGTCACTCTCGCACTCGCACGGCTGCGGGGAAACGCGGCATGTGCGCGCTGCACTGAGGGCCCATTGCTGCCGGCCCGCTGCCTGCGCGGCGGAGGGGCGGCTGCGGGCCGCTCGTGGCGCTCGCAGCTCGCTCTCGCCGGCCAGCCGGCGTGTCCAGTCCGGCTACCACCAGTCAGGCTCGACTCTGCCTGGCACGCCATCAGACTGTGTCGGCTTCGCCCTCCAGCTGAAGCCGGCCGCTCGGCTGCACGCGCCCATCTACGGCGGGACCGCGCCGGCGGGTGGGCGTGGCCACTTCGGGAGTCCGCCGCGGCAAAACACGCGCCGCTTGGCTCCACCTGTTGTTGGGCGGCGGAAATCGCCGCCGGGGGCCCGAGGGAGCGTCTGCAGTGAGTTCCACTCGCTCGGAGGGGCCGCTCTCCACCCGGAAGGGCCGAGAGGCAGCCAATTGGCGCCGGCAATCGAGCCAGATTGGGGCCTGTACGAGTGTGTACGAGGGCGTGTGAAGTCGTACACTTTGTGCGGCTCTCGAGAGGGCGCTCAATGGGTGGCTCTCCGGGCGGCCTTGCGGCGAGTTAGGGCGCAACAGTGTGCAAGTTGGGCCACGTTCGCGCTACGAGACCACTGATAGAGGCTTATTGTTGGTTGCTCGGCGGCGGCGGCTGCCTGTTGGCGGCCGGCGAGCGGCCAGACCGGCCCGAGTCGACTTGCAGGCGGCTAATCTTGCGGCCTTGTGCTACGGGCGGCGTTTGTTTCTTCTCATGGCGGCATTTTATCTCCCCCTGATTTGTTCTTGTTGTTCTCTCGCCAGCGAGCGAGCGGGGCGGTGAGCCGTTGGAGCCGGTGGAAGTGGTGGAGCCGGTGAGTAAGCGAGCAGAGAGCAGAGAGAGAGAGAGAGCGGTGAAAAAATGAATATTAAGAAAAAGTAAATAAGTTTTACCTCTTGGCGTGTGGTCCCGGCCTGTTGTTGTGTGGCGGGCGAGTGCTTGTTGCGAGTGGATGTGAGCAGGTTGCGAGTGGCAGGAAAACAACAAGAGCCGGCTGGAAGGCTGTCTCCTGTTGCCTGTCTGTGTTGTGTGAGCTCCGCTGGCTGCTTGCCGCTTGCCGCTTGCCGCTTGCCTGTGGCCTGTTGCCTGTTGGGCCAAGGCGGCGGCTCGGCGGCCAGGCGGCCTGATTGGAGGGGCGCCGCGAGTTTGTTGGGCACTGAAAAATTGCACCAGAGTGGCGGCTTCGTGTGATGGAGCCGCAAGCAAATGGGCCAATTGTGTTTCGCCAGTGCGCGGCTGCATGTCAAGCGCCGCTCGAAATGTGTTGGGAATGGAGCTGCGAGCAGCCACAGGCGAGCACTGAGCAGCGAGCGGCCATAGACAAGCACAGGCGAAGAGCGCGCACTAAGCGCAGGGAATGGAGCAGCGCGCAGCACTAGTCCTTAGGGCTGCTCCATACACTGCTTGTGGTAGGCTGCTCGCTTCTTGTTGCGCGCGCGCTCCACTCGCGCGCACTCGCCGTGTATTAAATTCGCCAATTTGAAGCGCGCGCGAATGTAAACAAAACAAAGTGGTTGCCAAATGAATCTAATGGAAATACTGACGCGCTTCCAAGTGAGTGATGGCGACGTTAATTGTTATGTTAATGGCCAATAATTGAGCACATTTATTGCCCGCCCGCTCATTATAAAGCTCGGCCTTTTTCTCTCCCTTTTGAACGCCGCTGCCAGTCTCTAGAGTCTCCTTCTCGCTCTCTCTCTCTCTGCCTCTCGCTCACTCACAGTCTCCCCCAGCAAGGTCCGACCGCCAAGCGCCGGCCGCCACTCAATCGGCGGCCGATTTCTGCCAAGAGCAGCCCGCAATCGGCCACCCAGTCTTGGCGGCCTGCTTCTCTTGTGTGGCCTTCTTTGGCGGCGGCGAGTGGGCGAGCACTGGCGAGACTGGCTCTTCGTTGGCCGCCAGTTTGGCGCCGCTGCTCTTCGTTGGCCGCAAAGAGTCCGCGAGGAGCAAGAACAACAAAGCAGCAAGCCGGACGCTAAGCTATAGCCAAGGGGAGCTTGTCTGCAACGAGAAACTCGCGAGGCCTCCGCTCGGTTCGCTGGCAAGCTCGCTGGGCGGAGGACGAGCAGCGGACGCGTCGCCGCAACGAGCAACTGGGCCCGAGTTTGTTTGGCCGACTCGCTGGTGCTTCGCGTTCCATTGTTTTGGATTTCGCGTTTGGCCCACTCGGCCTGGAGCTAAGGAGCAGGCCGCAGTGTTGCACCACTCGCATGGTGCAACGGGCAGCATTGCACCATCGCACTGGTGCAGCAGCGCGGCGGCCCAGTGCCTCAGTGCAGTGTTGCAGTGAAGCAATTCTCTCAGTGCAGCGCAATTCGTTCGCTGCGCTGGTGCACAGAAGAATGCAGCGTGCACTGTTCGCTGCGCTGCCACGCACGAAAGCCAACGCGGCGCAACCTAAGGGCCGGCTGCCAAAAGCTGGCCTGTTGTGTTTGGGCTCACTGGACGCCCATTGGGCCAGCTCCAGTGAGCTCCAGCCAGCGCCTCGAGCCTCTCCAACTGCTCGTCTGCGGGCCTGCCTTTGGCCGGCTGGCAAAGGCGCGCTGCCCAAAGTGTGGCCGCCACTCCAATCAATCACAGGCGAGCGCACGGCCGAGCAGCAAGAGTGGAAATGAGCCCGCTCCAGAGCTAAGCCGCATCAGAGGCGAGCTTGATACTAGCACTTAGTAGCCGCCCGTCTGGCCCACTGCTCTGCTCTGAGGAAGAGAGCCGCTGCGTCTTGCTCTGGCCGGCTGCAGACTGGGCCAGGAGGAAGCCGGCTTGGCTGGGCCGCCAAATGGAGTCCAAGGAGAGAGTTCAATTGGATCCAATTGAATTGGGCCGGCACACAATGCTTGGGGCTTGCATCGCTCGCTCTTGGTCTCGGTCTTGCTCTTGCTCGCTTGGTGAGCTGGCGTTTGGCCGGCCTTTGCCGCAAGCTTGGAGGCTTCCTTGAGCGGCCACTGCGAGCTGCAACAGTGCAGCTCCCGCCGGCGACAGACACACGCAGCGAGGAGCCGTGCCAGTTGCAGTTGTGGGCGCCCATCTGCGCGTCTGGCTCTCGTCTGGCCGGCCGGCTGGCCCTTTGGCTAGCTGGCTGGCCGGCTGGCTAGCTGTTGGCCGAGACTTGCGGGCCGTTTGCCGCCCGTTTCGGCGGCCAGAGAAGGCCGCTCGCAGTCTGCACTGTGGCGCGTCGGAGCAGCGCACAGTGCAGACTGCGGCCGGCGGACTGTTCTCCGCACACTGTTTTCTGCACACTGTTCTTCGTACAGCGCACACTGCACGCTGCACGCCACAGTGCACGCAATTGGCCGCCAGCGCGCCTCAGCCGCCAGACACAAGGTGCGGAAAAAGGGCTTCAATCAAGCCACCGCTCGGCCCTTATCTCTTGGGCTTTGCGGCGCTTTCCACTCGCTGCTGCTCGCCCTCTGCCTCCTCGTGGCCCGTCGTCTGTCTCGTGCGCCTCCCTGGCCGGCTGGCTCGCGCCTCTCGCCTCTCGCCGAGACAGCGGCGAGACTGCCGCCCGCCTGGAGCTGAGGCTGAGGCTAAGGCTGAACCTCGAGCTTGAGATTGAGATTGGGACTGCGTTGCACACGCACGCCGGCCGAATTAGTCTCTGTGTCTTAGGGCCGCCGATTAAAGACACTCGCTGCTTGAGCCCAGCCCCGCCGCTCGGCATTCAATATTTCGGCCGCGCGCAACTTTTCGGGGGCTCTTTGTGAAGGGGCGGCCAGCCAGCTAGACAGACAGGCACTGCTCAGACAGCCGCCCGAGAGACAGGCCGCTGCTCAGCTCAGCTCAGCTCAGAGCCCCAAACGAGCTGCTCCAGTGCAAAAGGAGGCAGCCCAAAGGGAGCCAAAAGGGAGCCCAAGGCAGAGATTGCGCCGCACACAGTTGCCAGCCAGTGTTGCGCGAATATTAAAAGGCTCAAAATGAAACAAAAAAATTACAAATCGTATTCATTAGCGAGCCAAGCGAGGCACTTTGCCACTTTCAAATGCAACAACAATGCAGCCACACGAACGCCTTTCTCTGTCTCTCTCTGTCTCTCTTGCTCTCTCTCTCTCTCTGTCTCGCCGTTTTGCAGCAGCCACTGCATCTGGCAACTGGCGGCCGCACTCACTCTCTGCAGCCAGTCTGGCGGCCCGCAAACCGGCCGGCTTGCCTCTAAGCGGCTGCACGAGCCGGGCCGCCAATCTCGCCGAGCTGCAATCTCGCGCCTCCCAGCCGCTCGCACTACTCGCCGCCCGCATCCACACCCCAAGCACCGGTGCTCTGCCTGTGCCTCTGCGCGGCTCCCCCAACGCTGCGCTTTTCGGGCGCCCGCAGACACGCCCACGCGCGTGCGGGCCCCGCCGCGCGCACCGAAGCACGCGATTCGCTGCGCGCGACGCGCACCGGCCCGCGGCGAGCGGGTGGGCGGGGCCTCGACAATTCGCCCGATCGAGCGCGGCCCCCGAGGCGCACCGGTGCTCGTGTGCGAGTGTGCTCGTGTGTGTCGCCTCTTTTATTATTTTATTATTACTATCAGCATTACCATTCTCAGCCGGGCGGGCCGGCCGGCTCGCCGAGACGGGCTGGCTGCGAGCTAGCCGGCCGGCCGGGCGAGGCAGAGTGAGACAGTCGGGCGGGCGCGGGACAGTTGCTCGAGTGCGGCTGCGCGGCTGCACGCGCTGCCAGTGGGCGCTGCGTGCCGGCCGCCTTTGTTGTGAGTGCGCAGCTCGGGGGACTGGCACCGGCGGCTGTGCGCTGCTCGTCGAACACAGCGCACACAGTCTCCTTTGCACTCGCACACACAGTCCTCCTCAGTCTCCCGCACACAGTCTCTGGCAGTCGCACACAGTCTCTGGCAGTCGCACACAGTCTTCGGCAGTCGCAGACAGTCTCTGGCAGTCGCACTTGCTCGCTCGCGCACAGTCGAACACTGGCACTCGTTGGCACTGCACAGAGAGCGCCTTTGTGTGCGCCGCTCCTCGTCCACCGCCCGTGTCTGTGTCTGTGTGTCTGTGTGTCGCCTTCTGGTTAACTGTTAACAGCGTTTGCCTTCTCTCCACTGCACACAAGAAAACTTAATACTCTCTCGCCTTTCACCAGCAGCAGCAACAATCGCATCAAACAGCAACAACAACAACAACACAACAACAACAACAACAACAAACTCAACCACCAAACGAACGAGCAAACGAGCTAACCAAATCCATTCGAATCTATCCAAATCCCCACCATTGCCCCCATTTGGCCACCTGCCACTGGCTCGCTTGCCAAATCAAATCGGCGCCACCAAATCGGCCAAACAAAAACCCGCAAATCAACTGTGAACTGCCACACTCGCCCCATGGGCCACCCAACGCGCCCCCACTGATCCCGCAAACAAAACCGGAAACGAACGCCGAAACGAAAACAAAAACCGCCACCAATTGCGCCCCAAACGTGGCCCATTGGTCGACAATCTGGACTGGGCTTTGTGTGAACTGAAACTTGGCTGAAACTTGACTGAAATCGAAATCGAAACCGAAATCGAAACTGAACTCGAACTCCAATTTGGCGACTCAAATTGGCGACCAAACTGAACGAAAATTAAAAAATCCGCCGCCCAAACGAACGGAAATGGACGCAAACTGATGCCAAATCGTTCACGCCAAACTCGAACTCGAAAACTCGAACAATTCGAACAATTCGAACTCGAAAACCTCCAACTGGCCGCCTTGTTTTCCTCGAAAAAATGCGCCCAACAAACGAAAACTGAACTGAACTGCTGCTCGGCCACACACAATGAACAATCTGCGGCTGCTGAAAATTCCTCAAAATGCTTCACCACCAACAACTGCAACCACCAATGCAATTCGACGCCCAATTCTCGCAACCGAAACTGCAACTTCCGCTGCACCAACTGCGCCAACTGGCCTCCTGCGCCAAATCTTCGTCCAACCTTGACGAAAACGAACTCCAGGTAAGTGATAGGAAGAAATTTACTCGCTTTGGAGTGACTTTAGAGTAACTTTGGAGAAAAAAGTGTCCAAGAAATGAACTCGAGAGATTATTCCAGTTTCATTTGCAGAAACCTTTATATATTATCCGTTTTTTTGCAAGAATTCGGCCCCCATTGTCTCGCTTGGAACGAGCAAAAGAGAGAGAGAGAAATCTGATGAGAGAAATCTTCTCATGAAAATCTGGCCAGATCTCAGGAAAATCTGCCGAGAGCTGGCCCTTGGGTGCGGAGGGGCAGCCTCAGCACCCATTGCGTCCACTGAGGCGCGCCCACAACACTGGGCACTGAGCAGGCTGCAGACGTGCGCGCGTTGTGCGCCTTCTGCGCGTCGTGCAAGAGTTGTGCGTCCTAAGCCGCACTGTGCACTGTGCTCTGTGCACTGTGTTCTGTGCACTCTCCGCCTGCTCTGTGCAAGCTCCACAGTGCGCCTTCTGTGCACTGCCTAAGAGCTGCCTGTGCGCTCTGTGCGCCACTCCTAAGGGCTGGCCGCGCTGCACAGGCGGCCCTCAGGAGCACGAGTCGTTTTTACGCAACCGGCGCCACGAAATCGGGCGCCTCGCCAACACTGTCTCGCCACAGCCACAGCCGCAGCCGCCCTGCCCTCCAGCTCCCCTTCCCCTTCCTCTTCCTCTTCTCCAGCTCCACTGCTCCCCAACTCCAACTGAAGCCCCAGTTCGAGCCCGCGGCGCCGAGAAGCCGCCTCCAATGCGCCCGCTCGCCCAGTGTCACCTGTTGTTTGGTTGCTGCTGGGGCGCCCGCCGGAAAGCCGCACTCTCAGTTGCTGGCTGGCGACCGTTGCCCGGCCTGTTTTTGTCGCTCCTTCGTGGGTGTTCGTGGCTGTTTGCGCGTCCTGTTGGGCGCCGCCTCCTGCTCGCTGGAAGCCGTTTGGCCGCTCGCTGTCGGCGTGGGCTGAGCGCCGTCGCTTAGAACTGGGCGCCCAAAGCTAAGCTAAGCGAGGCGAGCTTGGCGGCGAGCGCGCGCGCGAAGAAACTCGTCTGGCAACGAGCCGTTGGCAGTGGCTGCTCGTCGTTCCCACTCGCTCACTTACTCAGCAAGAGTTCCCAGTTGCTCCTTTCCACTCGCTGCTCGTGGCTGCCTCTTTTCTGTTCGCTATTGCTCTTGCCTCTTTTCTGCTCTCTCTTTTCCACTCTCTCTTTTCGGCACTCTCTCTCTGTGCCATTCCCCATTCCCCATTCTCCACTCGCCACTCTCAGCGCGCGCTCGCCAGCCAGTCTCTGCTGCCTGCAAGCCGCCCGCACCCAAGCCCAAACGGAGGGGCGCCGTTACGAGCGCTTGGGGCGCCGCGTTCACTTGTTCGCTCGCGTGCACCTGCGCGCGCCCGCGACCTTGAGCGCCGCTCGAGCACGGCCGCAGCCACAGACACTCTTTGGGCCGGGCGCGCGCCAGAAGGCCGCCAACGCAAACGCCAATTTGCTGCCGCCCGGCGTTGGCGGTGCCCTTGCTGCTTTACTATCTAGCTATCTAGCTGGCTCACTATCTAGCTAGCTGGCTGCCTTACTCTCTAGCCGCCTTGCCGCTTGTGCTGCCTAGCTCGTCCGCGCGCCGCAGCCAAGCAGCCAAGCAGCCGAGCAGCGAGCAGCGAGCAGCGAGCGCGCGACGGCCAATTTGGCGCCGCCCCAGCCGGGCGAGCTAGCCTGCGTCACACTCGAGCGGGAGCCGCCTTTGTTGGGCGCGCCAACTGGCAGCCGCCAAGGAGCTGCCCGCAGAGCCTCGCCCGCAGCCTGGCCCCTCCGAGCTTCTATCCTCCTCTCTCCCCTCTGCCTCCTGCACCTCAGCCTCGGGCCGCACTCTGCGGCCCCCACTCTTCGGCGCGCCCCCAAAGAGTTGCGCCTGTCTGTCTGTTGGGCTCTCCTGAGCGTGCTCCTTTTATAAACAGCCAGCCTCACTGGAGACGGTGGGGCGCCCTCCGCAGTCGCAGCCCCGTTCATTCGCATGCAGCTCGTCTCTGCGTCTCTCTGTGCTCTGCGCACTGTCTCCTGTGGACTGTCTCCTGTGGACTGTCTCCTGTGGACTGTCTTCTGTGCACTAAGTTCTGTGCGTGTTTACTCCGAAAACTGTGCGTCTGTGCAGCGTAGCACAGTTTTTGTTCGCGCACACTGCGCACTTTCTCCTCTGTGCTCTGGACTGCGTTCTGTGCTTTCTGTGCGCTATTCGTCGCGCGCGTGCACTCGCCGCCCGTTCTGTGCACCTTTGCGCCCCACTGTGCGTTTTTCGTCGCCTCTGCAAGTCACACGCGCCCAAACACAGTCTCTCGTCCAGCCCCAAGCTCAAACTTGGACCCAAAATCGAGCTCGACCTCCCACGAGCGGCCGCCTCCAATCCGCGCTCCTTCAAGCTCCAAGCTCCCAACTCGGCCAACTTCAGCCAACTTGGGCCAGCTCCCAACTCCTAGCGACGCGCTAATCGAAAGCCGAGCACCTGGCTCCATGTATCTAATTGGACTCGGCCCACCTCGGCGCCCCATCCAGTCTCGTCTCCCCTCTCGTCTCTCTGTTGCCTCTCTCCTTTGTGTCGGCTAATTGGGGGCCTCATTTGGCCGCCCGGGACGCCTCCAGCGAGCGGGCGGCAGCTCGCTTGGTGTGTGAGCCGGGCCCCAATCGGCTGGCTGGCGGCCGTCTGATCAAGTGCACGTTGGCCGCGCATCATCACGTCCGAGCGGCGGCGGCCGCATCAGTGCCAGAGGTGCGCAGCTGGCAGCTGGCAGCTCGCAGCTTAGAGCTCGCCACTCGCCACTCGCCACTCGCCGGCCACTCGCCGGCCGCAACTGGCCACTCGCCGCTCCACTGCGCCCAAGACGAGCCGCCGTGTCCTAGCAACTTGCGCGCCGGAAGTGGAACCCCAAACACATCGAATTGGGACGGCCGAAGAGTGGCGACACTCTGCTGTTTGCTGTTCACTGTTCGCTGTTCGCCCTTTCCCACTGGCCACTGGGCGCTCGCCGATCGGCTGGCAGCAGGTGCGTCTAATGGCGGCCTGTCGTCGGGCGCCATTTGCATTTGGACGCGCTCGCACTTGTCAGACGCGAAGGGCGGCCCGCAGACAGTCTGCGGCGCTGGAGGCCTGTGCACAGTGCACTGTAGTCGTGCCGCACTGCAGTAGTGCACTGCTACACTGCAGCACCACTGCAATGCTGCACCACTGCACTGCACACTGCAGAGTGCAGACTGCACCATTGCCCTGCGCGACACTGTGCACACGCGCCCCAGACTGTCCCCGCCGGCTCGCAAGCCACGCGCCCCGCCCACTCGGCCGCTTCCGCCCCACTTTCCAGCCGTTCGCCAACTGGCCAGTGTCCAGAGCTGAAAAATGATCCCGTCCGGCTGGCCTTCCGCTAACCAGCACTGAGCTTCCTCTGCTTCCTCTGCCAAGCAGCCAGCCAACAGTGGCC
>Ga0058701_10000069_pt1 | contig 80664 bp, 58 predicted proteins | sample AgamicOrMae_FD_97039 | JGI IMG/M metagenome (GOLD analysis project Ga0058701, IMG submission 97039) | Agave microbial communities from Guanajuato, Mexico - Or.Ma.e | ecosystem: Host-associated > Plants > Phyllosphere > Phylloplane/Leaf | place: Guanajuato, Mexico | collected 2012-06-04
GCCACCAATATGCAAGCTAAAGAGCGCCGTCTTGCAAAGGCTGCAATCTTGACCCTTGTGGGCCCCAGACTGCGGGGCCTCAATAGCTAGTGGGGCCTGTGGTGGAGCAAGCAGAGCCATAATCAGACTGTGTGTGCTGTCAGCAGCCTTTGAATGCATTGTTGTAGCTTGTGTAGAAAATTTAGTGGCTTAGCATGAGTATTTGTATCCCAAATTGATCTCACATCGAATAGGGCTATTCTGATTCTGGGACCCTTGTTGACAATTTGCTCAAATATCGTCCGCTCGCACTGCGGGCTAACCAGTCATGTGAGCTCAATGAAACTTTGCAAAATTATGACAATATAGCAGCACTACTGATTGTTAGCCTATATGTGCTTCTCGAATCAATAATGCATCCACAAGAGAGCAGAATGTGCAAACACTTTGGGGCCCCTGGTGCACGAATGCGAGCTGAATGGGAAAAAGTACAATCATCACACCATAGTCCACCAGTTGTACAATTACTATGCGCAAACGTTTTTACCTCACACAACTAGAAGCATATTTTCAAAATTCATACACATAATTAGCTAAAGGGGCCCCTAGATGATGAACCAGTGATGCGAGGGGGAGCAACTTTTGGCCAATGATGCACAACAGTGTATGTATACTGTATGCATTGTGACAAATGTTCTCATCGCACCTATTTGGTGCTCAAGCTAGAACCCTAATTTCCGTTCCAGCCAATCTGGTGCGCTCTCCAGAGTAGACAGAGACTCAACTAATGTTGCAATCAGTTAGTCATGTTACAGTGCATATGTGGCCGGAGTTGCGCGCCTCTATGACAAAAGGTTGCTCCGCCACACTAGGTGAACTTTTTCCACATCCGCGGCCAAGTTAGCTAACTCGCGCAAATATCACATGATAGCTTCGACCAGTTTTAGTGTAGCCAACAACGAGATATTCATGCACGAGACATATGTTGTCACTAATACTTGATGTAGGATGATAAATAGACAGACAATCGCTAAACACAGCCTCAATGGCATCCAGATACTACACGCTCGGTGGTCATTGGAGGAGCCAATTTGCTACTTGGACGAGTGTCGACCAGTTTAATGGCTAGTTTGTGCTCTTTTGCAAGTCTGAGAGCAAGTTCACAGCTCTGTGAGCACTAGAACGAGCATTAGTATCCATGATGCCTAGCTAGTGGGATCCAGCATCTGCATTGTATGGGATCTTTCTGTGAGCCATAACGAGCTTAAGCTAATCACTTGGGTCCCGCACGAGGCCATAGTGAGCATTTTCGCGCCATTGGAGCGGCTGGATGAGTGGGCATGAGGGGGCGAGGCAAGGATGGTTGTCGTGCAATGGATAGAGTTTTCGATAATCTGGCACTTCTACGAGGTCAATTGTTGCCATGAGCTCACCTGTTGCCCATCAGGGGAGAGAAAGGACAGAGCATAGAGGCCACCTATTGAATCGATAGCTGCTGGAAAGGAGGCGGCGCGACGGCTGCTGTATGGCAGCTCTGATGTGGGCGGGTGGTGTCGTGCATCGGAGGATATTTGCAAGAATTGGAGCCTCTTAAACTGCGCCACATTGCGGCTAGGCTGCCGTTTGTTGTGGCCGAATGAGCCCGCAATCCGTATCGGATGCCAACTGGGAAGATTCCTGCGCTCGGATCCAGTGTTGATTCGATGAAAAAATCTCGTGGCTCGCGATCTCTCTCCAATTAGTCATTTAGTGAACATGATGGGCTAGCACATGACAGTGCAAGCGGAGGATATCTGAGCAAATTGTCTAAGAGCTTCAAATGATGGATCAAACTTCTTCACGCTATCATCCAATCCCTGCAGACAATACAACAAGCCGGTTGAGCAGCTCAACATTAGGGCGGGGGAATGCATGAACAAATGAGAGGGACAGTGAACCCGATAGAAGTAGACGCGGCCCAGATCAACAATGATCTGGTTGCGGAATGAGCGTGCGAAGTTCACTGGTAATTGAGCCGAAAGTTGAAAGAGCGCGGCAAGACAGATCTCGGCCCTGGAGAGAGCACAAATCATGAAGGCCAAATCTGTACATCGGGTGAGAGATTTATGCTGCCTACAGACATTCAGCCCAGCATAAAATAACGCAGGCGTGCTGAGACCCGCTAAAGGAATGGTGCTGTCTGTCCCGAAGCGCACTAGTAGGCGACCAGGTTTACTTCCATGACAACTTGCGTAACAAAATTATGAGAAGTGGAATCCCAAAACTAATCCACGTTAAAAACGAGTGGCAACAAGTGCTCGGAGGTCGTTTTAGGAAGATGGGGCTCCTTTTGGCAGACCGATGGGGCACCGGATCTTTGTGGGCAGTGGCGCGCTGTCTTGCCGAGGAGCTCCATCAAGCTCTGCCAAGCTTGCATTGCTCGGCCGGCAATTCAAACGCTGGAGATTGCGCGAGCTTCGGAGAATGCCCTGCAATGGACGAGTTTCCACTAAACTAGAAACTGGAAACATTTTCTCTCTCGAGACACTGTCCCAACCGGAAACAGGGCAACTTTTTTGCCGCGAAAGTGCAAAAAGGCCCAGACTCTGAACAGTAAAAGAAATTGAAGCGGAACACTGAGAAAAGTAAGCCTCAGTTTATATGTTAATAAGGCACAAAAATGGCCACTTTTCTTCCACACAAACGCCTCTCAAGTATTCACGTTCCACTTTATTGGCCGCTCTCTGTCTTGGCCCCAATTTGCTCGCCTCTATTCGAGCCGCATCTCGAATAATTCTCATCACTCACAGGACTGATGATAAGCCACACGACAATTCAGGTGGATATGTTGTCGATCGACTTTTTGTAAAGCTCCACCACACTTTCCAGCTGGCGGCTCACGTGCGCTATGCTGGTCTTCAGCTGCTCGATCTGCATCAACAACTTCACCAAGGAGCTTGGGTCGCCCGGAAGCTCGTTGTTGAGCGCCGAGTCGCCTGGGGGGCCGAGCGGCGTGTTGGGCGCCGTGTTGTTCTGGTGCAGCCCAATGGCAGAGACAGTCCTCGGCGAGGAGGCGCCCGACGAGTTCGCTCTGAAGAGACAGCCCGCCGAGCGGCTAGTTCTAAGCTCGGCGCTCCTCTGCTGCAGCTGCTGGCTCAGGGCGGCCGCCGAGCTCGAGGCCAGCTGCTGGCCAGCCTCCAGACCAGCGGCACCTCCGCCGAGCACAGCGGCCGGCGTGCTGATGGTCAGCTGGCCCTCGTTTACCGTCTGGGAGCCGGCGAGCGAGCTAAGGACTGTCTGGGCGCCCAGTTGGCCCATTTCCAAGCCGGGCGAACACTGGAGCAAACTGTTGATGTGGTTGTTGGTGGTGGTCAGCTGCAGCAGGCTGGGCGGCTGAGCTTGGCGCTGCTGGCCCGCCGGCAGCGCTCGGCTTTCCTGGTGGTGGGCGAGCTCGCGCATGAGCTCGTTGCGGAGCGAGCCGCTCGCGTCCACCTGCTCGGCAAGCGTTTGCGCTCTGGCCAGCTCGCTGGCCGACTCGCCGCCCACTGTCACTGCCGTCTTGGCGGCCGGCGAGTGCTGCGACACGGAGCTTAGGGCAGACACGCAGGACGACGAGCTGGAACAGTTCGAGGAGGCCTGCGGGCTGTTCGAGTTGGAGTTGGAGTTTATGGAGCCCGAATTGATACTTGTGGTGTGCTGCTGCGAGCCCAGAGGCGCCGTGCACCAGCTGGCACTGCTCGTGGCCGGACTGGGCCCCCCGTTGGACAGGCTTCCGTTGGAGACAGTTCCGTTCGAGGGGCTCCCATTGGACTGGATTGCGTTGGAGTAACTTGCGTTGGAGCTACTTCCGTTGGAGTTGGTTCCGTTAGAGAGCAGAGGTGGCCCGCTGGGCGCCAGGCCGGCGTTGGTGGGCGTCTGGGTGGAGCTGGAGGCGCTGGCCGAGGACGAGGACGAGTTGCTGGCGGCGCTGGAGCCGAGCACTGAGGAGGCGGCGGAAGAGGAGCTCTGCTCGTAGATGGTGCTGTGCTGCAGCAAGGGGGAGCCGCCCATTTGGGGGCTCGACTGGCCCCGAGACTGTGGCTGCTGCTGCTGGTTGGGGCCCCCTTCCTGTTGGGGCCCGTTCAAGTGGTTCATGTAAAACTCCACGAGGTCGCCGTGGCCCAAGATGGACGCCTTGAGGATCTTGGCCACGAACAGGAGCTCCCAGGCGTCCACTCGCACCTTGTCCCTGAGCAGGGTGGGAATCATGACGGCGTTTTCGCTGCTCTCGATGGTTTTGAGTAAATTCTCAATACTTTTCACCAGACTACCTCTGTTCACTGGCACCCTTGTCAGCAGGTCCACCACTGAGTTGTTGCCCTTTGGCAGCTGGGAGGCGGCCAGGGCGGCCGTTGCAGTGGTTCGACTGTATGGCATCTTTGCTTAGTGTAGATGGTTCTTCCTATACAATGTTATGGCCTCTCTATGCTAGACTGTGGCTTTTTTCTCTTGCTTTATCTTGCTTGCTCAATATTTATAACATCAATCAGTGTCGAGACAAAGTTGCTCCTTTTTTCCTCCTAGTTTTTCAATCACTTCTAAGCTCTTTCTCGCTCGCTCTCTCTCCCTTACCCTTGGCTGCTTGTTGCGCAAACAATAACGACGACAATTTTTCGCTAAAACGGCGAGCTAATCACTTAAAACAAAAACAAAAAAACACATCCATTGAACAAACAGAGCTCAAGCTAGTTATTGGCCTTCAGAGGCGTTTCCATTTCTCGCTATTGCACTAAACGCTCCAATGGGACAATTGAGTTCTTCCTAATCTTGAGCTGCTAATTTCTATTGGATAATTTCTACTCCGCCAAATTCCAACCTCCTACACTTAACACCAACGCTTATTGACAATTGACAATCTGAGAAACAATATTGATAGCAAAAGTAATAATAATAATAATTGTTGGTATTTTTACACCTGTTAATTCGACGCCCCTCAGGACTAGTGTTATATTCAAGATCTCAAATATTGTTTAACAATATGCGATTATTGCTACGTCTGTTGTTAATCTGCTGACTTGGTGCTAGTGGATGGTGATCGAAAAGTATTAGTAATCGAAAATTAGTTAGATCTAAAAGAATCAAACCCATTCTCGCCACTTGTCCGATAGCTCCATCACTGGCCATCGGCACGCCATCGACGCTTTTCTCGCCACCCCTCCAACTTTGAGGGCGTTCGTCTTCCCTCTATTTTTTCTCTCCATTTCTTACTCGATTATCGCGACTCCTTTTGCCCTTTCCACCACTCTCTCTCTCTCTCTCTCTCTCTCTCTCTCTCTCTATCCCACCCTCTCTCGCTCTCTCTCACTCACCATACTCGAAGGAAGACGAACTCAAGAAGAGCTACGTAATACGTAACAGCGCGTTCACTTGTCTGGCTGTCCTTCTCTACCACTCGCGCCCAAGGAACCAACCACAGGCGTAAAGTCCAAACACAAAATGCTGCTCAAACAAGCTAGTCAGCCAGCTAGCCCAACACCTTGAGACCACGCCAATGACGCTTTTTCCTCAACATTCTACACCGATAAAACAGGCTCACTCTTCAAGACACTAAATCCGCTCAAACGAGCTGTAAATCTCACTCACTCTCTAACACACAGACACAAACTCACACAAGGACTCTGCGCAACACCACTTGACTACTAACAAGTATCTCTGGGATCAGCTAAGCCATATGTGTAGATCTAACTTTCAATGAACTTGGCCAAATACATACATTGATAAAAAAAGAAAATATATTGTTAATTTATTATGTGTATATTCTTATGTATATGCAATTATATAAATATGGATTCATACACATGCATACATCTATCCGACAATTCAACAGGTAGCACAGGTTCCCCTAGTTCAGGCTCGGTTTCCTGCGCATTGAACAACATGTGAGATGAGCATCATGCCGAGGCAATTCCACCAAAGTCATGCATCATTGGACGGTGAGCCTAGAGCACATATATAAACCCCCTATAACTGCCGCGATGGCTGCCATTCCCATGACTTGTCGCATGTAATTCCGCTCGTTTCCTTTACTAGCTTTTTTCTTTGGTGCGGGTTGATACATCTCCAGAATATGATCAAGTTCATCTGAATCTTGCTTCTCGTATCGTATGATGTCCATCCAACCTCCCTCTTGTTGATCAATCCATTTGACCAGATGGTCATCGAAATATCTAGTGACATTCTCCACAATTTGTAAAATTTTCGTCAAACTCGACTCACCATCTCCATAAAGGTTTACTTCCCTATTTGTCTGCACGGAAAGGTCGGCAGCATATACCATGAATATGAGAATACGGGCCCACGTTATGCCCTGGGAGAACAATTCGTCACCAATTGCCTTGAATGCCTCTGAAAACTTGCCTTCAGGTTCGTGGTGATCATAAAGTAATAAAGGTATCAGTGAATAGTTTAACTCAGCGAAATGCTCTGGCAAACCAAAAGTCAACTGTAGGAACTCATCGAATTCTTTGGCTACTTCTTTCAAACTAGCGAGAATTTTCTGACTTTTTTGCCTAGTGTACTTGCTGGTTTTGACTGTCAATTTTATCTCCCCGTTTCGTCCATTCTGTGGCATGTTCTTTTTTGAATCATCTCGGCCATTCTGTCGGCCTAAATAATGATTGATAAATTCTACAATAATAACTTCTGTGAGACTCATAATGTTGCTAATATTGGTTTGTATAACCGGTGGACTGGTCGGGTGGACAACCGATGAGGGTGAGCGCGTCCCCGAATGATATTTTTCTCCCACCACGCGGCTTCATCCGAAACGTGCTGCTCTGCGGCCCTGGTGCTTCGTGGTTCAATCCCACAAGTGGACAAGAGGCCCACAGGCTGCTTATGGCTGCGCTGAGGCCAATTGCCGCTGAGCCGAATTGCTCCACCGCGATTATTGTTTTGCCGTTGGGCTACAAATCTGGAGCTCGAATTGTGGAAATCTTGACTCCAATTTATTGGCCTGCATGTGTAACGGAAGTGAGCGTACCGGAAATGAGTTAGCCGCCCTCAACTAGGTCTATGGAATACTGCTGCACGGACCAACAACGCCCAACTGTCACGCAACATGGTCGATTGATCGTGGCGCGAGTCTGTATGGAGCACAGATCTTTTTGCCGACCTGCACAGTGGGCTTGTATCTATAAGATTTGTGCTATATCCAGACTGTGGCAGGAATCGCCATTGCGTCGGTTAAAGGACTCTCTGATCGCATGAGATGCGACCCTTCCAAGGAGGCAAGGATGTTGCTGGGCAAGTGAGTGTCATCAGAGGAGTTCTCTTGGTAGCGATCGGGGCTGGTCCTTGATATGGCAACTGGGAGATCTTGTTTCTAGCAGCAGATTCTCAGCCACCAGTCGCAAGGTACGACTTGGAGATGATGGCCAGAGATGCCTGTCCATAAGAAGGTTGAAAGCACGAAGATTAAAAGGCATCACAAAACTTCGTAGCACCTCGACTTGAAAAGCTCAATAATCTACCGAATTTCTTTGATCATTAATAACTAGGTTACAGCCAATCATTGTCTGAAGGTGTTGGTTGCACTGGAATCCGACGCTTTAATTCGGATGGACTAGATTCAATAGAAAGAATGAGATGAATCTGCACAGAAAGGGGGGATGCGTTTTGTAGTTTATCTACCACTTTGTAGACCTCACCACTTCGTAGACCTCAGTGCATGTCACTGGATTCATTGGCGAAAGAATACAAAAAGGGTGGTAGACGGAAGATTGAGCTTACAGTTGTCGAAAGCACCTTTTGAGAAGGCACCGAAACTGTAGGGCCAGACTCTTTTGGTTCTTTGTTATCCAAATCAAGATATTTCCAGATTGGCTGCCGGAGCTCTCAAGTGTCGCAGTAGCAGCAGTCAACTATGCGCGCTAGTGAGGCCTGATCTGTCGCAATCAGCCAATCAAGGTTGTTGAGATTTTCACAGACAGAATAGAGATCATAATCATGGGCCGCGAGTCTCGCTAGATCTCTCGGTTAGTGTACATGACGTGCTTATTCTCGAGAACCACCAAGCCCTACGAATAGATCATTGTTGCTCTCCGACGGTTTATCCTCCAAATTGTAGTTACCCATGACTAGATGGAATGGCCCAACCGTTCAGGTGTCTCAAGCGTATCTAGAGGTGTGCATCAGTTGATCTTGGAGACGAAAGAGATCGCATCTCGTTCAGGCGAGCTAATCAAGTACGAGAGTGATTCTACTACAGAGAAGTTGGGGGTAGAGGCGGCCAATCCAAAGGTATAGCAAAGTGACGACAAAGGCCAAGAGGAGTCGAGCTAAATATTTCAGCCGTAGCTTTCTGTTCAGATAATCTTGCCCCCCGCACATCAGCCTTAACAACAAGAGTTAGCAGCCTAATTGATCGAATTAGACCAAATCAAATCTCTCTTGGATCGAGGTACAGGGAAGATCGGGTTTGATTGGCATCGACTGGGAGAGAACAACCCGTCGCGAGACAAGATGATGGAGCCCGAGACGGAGAGAGAGAGAGAGAGAGAGAGAGAGAGAGAGAGAGAGAGAGAGAGGACAACTGGAATCGATTAATGGTTTTACTCTTTTTTGTTTATTGCTTTTGCCATTACTTGAACAATGTTAGATTATTTCCTACTTGTGTCACTTATCTCATTGCACTCCCTCGTTTAGAATCGAATCCTATGATAATCCAATATCGTTTGGGTTAAGTTAGTAGAATTTTGATATAAACAATTGGTTGATGATGATAGTTGCTTTTCGTTTCCTTTTCTTTGCGCATTTTTCATGCATTCTTCATGCATTCTCATGAGAGTTTCACACATTTGCTTTGTAGTATCTCACTAGAGGTCTCTTGTACTTGTAGCCAGTTTGGTGGCCCATCGAGTCGAGCGATCGCATCTGTGCCTCAAAGTCCAACTCGAACATGTTCACATAGCCAACAACATTGCGCCTCATCAGCTGCTGGCCCTTTCTCGCCTGTAATTGGGCCTTTTGTCTCTCCTCGGCCTGGTCTAGGTCGCTCTCGTTGCCACTTGTTGTCGCCTCGTCGCCACTGCTGCAGCCCCCGTTCAACAAGTCCTTGCTCACTGGGCTGGGCACCAATTGTTTGATTGGGTAGCGCGCATTTTGGACCATCTCCCAGGCTTGCTGGGCGGCGTCCTCGCTCATGAGGATCATATTTTCCAGACCACCACCGAGGGCCAACAATCTGGCCTGAGTTTCACAGGCGCGCATTAGATTTGTCAACAAATAGAAAGCTTCCTCAATGGTTTCGCCGGCAACTATCAGGCCGTGATTATGCAAAATCATTACCTTGCATCTGTCGCCAAAAGCTTTGGCCACAGCGTCGCGCTCGTCCTCCTGGGTCAAAATACCGCTATAGTCTAGGTAGGCTATTTCGCCCAACAATGCCTGCTCCTGACACACCGGCAGGAGGCCAAATTTGCTCGCCGAGGCTGCCGAAACTGGTGGGTAATGTAGGTGGATGATTGCCTTTAGGTCTGGTCGGGCCATGTGGATTGCCGAGTGGATTATGTAACCAGGCCGATTGAGTTCAAAGTTTGTTGATCCTTGGTCGACGATTTGGCCATTTGTCGCATCGATCTTGAGCATCGATGAGGCGGTGATCTCGTTGTAGTGCAAACCAAAAGGATGGATGAGTATCTTTTCCACCTGTTTCTCCAACTTTGCCGTCACATGGTTGTAAATGCCCATCGACCAGCCATTGAGATCGATCAATCGGTAAACGGCGGCCAATTTAATTCGCAACTGTTTCTCCTCCTCTGAGTATTTGTTCGGGTTCTCCAAGAGGTGAAAATCGTCAATGGGCCATATCGGATCGGCCGCAAATGGGCGCCCATATTGTTGCTGTTGCAGTTGCTGCTGTTGCAGTTGCTGTTGCTGCTGAGACCAGTTCAACTGAGTGATCTGATGGTGGGGGGCCGCTTTCGTGTACAGGCTTCCATTGTCGCCGGTTGTCGTTATCTTAGAATGCTTGCAATCCATGTCGTGCGTCTCGTCAATCTGTTTGCCTGGGGAGTTCAATGAATGGATGGCCAGTTAATCTAACTGATCTCAAGTCAAGCGATGAAAGTGAGAGAAATTTGCACCCGCACATCCACGCACTAGGCACATGATGATAAAACGAGACTTCTTTCTTACCTTATTGCCTAAATCAATCAGTCCCTGTTGTTCAACTAACGGATGTTTAGTGTCTGTCTCGACTAACTGTTTGTAAATTATTCTATTGTCTGATTTTGGCGCCTCGCCAACTTGGAAACTGTTGCCCTAATTGGATGATGTGTGTGTGTGATGAAATTAAATGAGCGAATCGGAGGACAATTTTATCCTATCTATTCTATTACTTGGGGTACAAGATTAGTGAAAGAGGCTTGTTACTCGTTTGTGAGCAAAGGGTAACTAATTGCCAGATCGCCAATTGCTGTCTCACTTATAAAGACGCCTGGGGGAATACTACGACATCAAAGTTTCATCGGTTGGTTGGTTATTTAGTAGTGTCAATAAGACGCCACCAACTAGTAAATGAAAGTATGTGTATCCAAGTGAAGCTTGTGGTCCTAATGTGTGGCGTGATGTGTTGGTAACCTAGGAGGTCACAAGAGAGAAGTTCCCCTTTCGAAGGGGAACTCCCTCATATCACGTTCATCAATCAACAAGCTTTTAGTATCAACCCCTCAGCGGCGCAATACTGTCTGGCTAATGGTTGATTTAATTCTGGCTCTCCATCGCACAGACGCACACAGACAGACAACTTTAATTTGTCTCTCACTCTCTCTCTCTCTGTCTCTCTTTCTCCCTCTCTGCCTGAGCTAGGTTATTAAAACAATGATAAAAGTAACAAAAATCTAAGCTGGAAAAAGGGAAGTACCACGAGCGAGAATATTGAAGCGGAGTTCCCCTTTCGAAGGGGAACTTCCTTTTCAGACGGCTGGCGAGCTCTAGCATCAAAGCCCATTGTTTTTATTTCTAGAAGTGACACTTGAAACAATACCAAATTAAACGGGTTGATCAAATCTAGAAATGACTGGCAAAATCCAGGCCCGACATTGTTGTCAGGTTGGATAAAATTTATTGCCTAATTATGGATTCTTGGAAAAAACAGGTATGATGTGTTCCTAATTAAGTAGATATTTATCAAGAAGAGAGCCTCACGAATAGCTTAATTACAAGACTTAGCTTTTACTTAACGAGATTTCCTCTTCTTCTAAGATGAAAATTTGTGACACTTGAGTCGCGCCCTGTTTTGTCAACAGACGAGATCTCACTGATTACCTTGTTTTCATAACTATTTCTAGTCATCTTATGCATCGACATACAACCCTTCACTAAACTTTGGTGCCCCTATCTCCCCACAGACTCTGTAAATCTCTCGGTGGCATTTGGTGTGGTTCCAAGTTTTCTAAAAAAAGGTTGCGGCTGATCAGGCATTACCTAAGAGATTTATGGGATACCAATGGTTCATTTGATTTGCCTCATCATACTGTGGTTGCCGACATGGCATGGAGGTCATCACTTTTGAGAGATTTTGGATCGTCTTTTGTCATCGATCCGGTGGTTGTCCCCCCCACACTATCCGATCGACAAGCCTTAGTTCGTCTAAGTAAAACTCCAGACTGAGCGCCCGGGACGTCTCCGCCGCCCTCTATTGAAATATCAGATGGCTCTGGACAGGGTTGTGTCTTCTGATTACCACAGCATGTTTGAGGAGCACAATGAGTTCGTTGAGTGGGTGGACAATCGAGGACACAATTGTCGTTCTCGAGAACCTCATTGTCAAAGTCGATGAACTCAGGCTGGATTGTGGTCGAGTGTATGCCTTCATTATGGAAAAACTCTTTCACTTTCTCGGCGATTCTCATGTAGTCTTGAAGATTGTGGCATCTGATGTGAGCAGAGGCGATAATTCTATCACCTGCTAGCTGCCATACGTGAAACTCATGAACAGCCAACACTCCGGGAATTTCTTGAGTTAAGCGCTTTCTCAATGAATCTACCTCGATGTGGGTGGGAACAGTCTGCAGTAGTATCATTGCCGACTCAGTGAGCAAAGGCCAAGTTGATTTAAGTATAAGGCAGACCATAAATACACTTAATATAGGATCTATATACAGTCTAATGTACCAATCGGTGTACTTAACTATCAGTGCCGATATGATGACAATCACACTGCCCAAAGCATCAGCCATCACATGGAGGAAGACACCGTGCATGTTCATTTGTGAACTGGTATGGTTTCGTTTCTTTGCTTGTACATTCAGATCGTCATGGTTATCAGTACCCAAGCAGTTGACATCTACACGATGTTGATGATCATCATTCTTACGCTGACATGGTAGCTCTAAATGCTTATGTCCATCTAGCTTGTTATTGGATTTTGTCATAGGGCTGGTAGAGTTTCCACAATCATTGTTTTTATCACTCAAAGTAGATGTATTTGTTTTGGTTAACTTTCCCTCGGTGTTGTTGTGATCCGGCGAAGGCGTATGAGAATTGTTGGCAGTTTCTTCGGAGAAAAAATTCTCTTGGCTACTGGAGTGAGCACGGTTTTTCGCCAATAAGCCATACTTCTTCTTTGGTGAATCTGGACCTGATGTCAACTTAGGCGTCAGAATTTTATCATTGCTATTCACCAAGAAATCCTCCTCTCTATCAGAATGTCTAAAATTGTGATGATCATGCTCGTTACCGTGAGAGTGCCCATGATGATGGTGATGATGATGGTGGTGGTGGTGATGATGATCTCTGAATAAAACAAGCCCAATCAAATTGATGAACAAACCTATTCCCCCGACAACGAGAAGTAAGGATGGATCGTGGATCAGGTCGGGTTTCACAAATCTTTTGATCGATTCGATCAATATCGATACACACAGGGCACATAAAAAGACAGCATTAATCAAAGCACCCAATATTTCAGCTCTAGCCCAGCCGAATGTATTCTTTGACCATTTTTTGGGGGACATGCGAACGCTGACGAATGCTATGACTAGTGCAATTGCATCACTAAACATATGAAATGAGTCGGCAATCAATGCCATAGAATTTGTAATATATCCGACGACAATCTCGACAACGAAGAAGATTGTTGTCAGCAGGAGCATAGCCGTCAAGCGGCATTGTGCATTCGTTAATTGAGGCATGTTATTTAATATAAATACCTAAATATCTAATTTATCTTTTTCTCCTGAGGAAAGTATGTCCCATATTCCTCGATACCGAATGATTTAATAAGTCTCTCGCCTATCCTTGGGTTTCTATATTCTCTATTATCCTGGATTTGTGTGTTTATATCTTTGCCTTTGAGCTCAAGTCTATCCTTCTCCTCGAATAGTTTGTCCATTATACGTCATGTCAGATGACCTAACATTTAAGTAGTATAGTTTCGATAGCCTTTGGTCTGGGCTGATGATCACTCTGACCGCGAGTTCAAGATTTTCGGAGTCGGCGCTGACTCGCTATAGCTCATCTTCTGCGCTTCGCATGCTTTGCTGTCTGGTAAGGAAACTTCAGGTTCGCCCTAAAACATGTTGATTTAATCTCTCAAGATAAGACATCTACGGTACGGAGCACAGGTGATGCAATCGGAAATGTCGCCGAGTAATAGAAACATCTGATTGGAAAAGCAGTAGCCGGAGAATCACACCACTGGCAACTCAAGAAACAAAGGTAAGAATGTGCGACTTTTTAAATACCCGAATGCCACGCCTCCTCCTGGAATAAATGATGTCGCATAAAATCATACTCTGTCTCCTACAGCTCCAGAGCTGAGAGCATCGTCCTAACAGCATAGATATGCTTTGACGGACTAATTTGTGGAAATCCGTTTAATCAATTTATGATTACAAGGAGGGTGTGGCCAATTATTGATCAGGGCCAAAAAAGGGGGCGGTACGTTCCAAGGATTTTTTTTCCGGCTGAGCGAGCGAGAGCCAAATGTATTCATTGTTGATCGGAGTTGGATTCACATCATTGTTTTGGTTCCCTATTTAAATATGGCTATGCAGGTAAGTTTATTGTCAGATAGATGTTTCATTCGTCAGGAACCCATCTAGACACTCTATTAGCACGTCTATATGCGACCCCATACTCACTGTATCTTCTCAACCAACTAAATTCGGATATCGGATCGTCTAGAAACGGCTACAAAAGGAGCTTATGGCGATACAAAAAGATTCGCCACCCGGTGTTAAAATAGATTTCAATAATATTACGATATATCATGATATGACCCAGTAAGTACCCATGAATTTGAGATGGACAGCATCATCGGTTAGAAACTATACGAATCAACTAACTTCGGTTAATCTTTCTCTAGATGGATCGTCGACATAGAGGGAGCCGAGAGGACACTCTACGATGGTGAACGCTTTCAACTTCAATTCAGATTTGGTCCTCAATATCCATTCGATTCACCAGAAGTCACTTTCATTGGGCCCAATATTCCCATCAATCCCCATGTTTATAGCAATGGACATATATGCCTCTCGATATTGACTGAGGACTGGTCACCAGCTTTAAGTGTGCAATCAGTTTGCTTATCCATAGTTTCTATGTTGAGCTCTTGTACGGATAAACGTAGGCCACCAGACAATGCATTCTATGTGAGAACATGTTCCAAGAGTCCGAAGAAGACCAAATGGTGGTACCACGATGACTCAGTTTAGTTCTTACGTTATCATAGCCAATAGCTTATCAGTTACATAACAAATTGAAATGAAAATGTCGTCATCTTTACGAAGATTTATGTATGTATCAAAGTTCATGTCGATCACACATGGAAGATACGATTGAGCAATTTCACACTACACTAGTTCACCCTAAAAAAGTACCAATCACACATTCTCACATACCATCAATAGGAAAACGCATACCTCTCAAGCGATCTACGTTCGATCGCTCGTCACTACCGAATGCATGTAATGTAATGTTCTTCTCAATCAAGAAACTCAGTTGATGTTGTTATGAAGTTTGATCAGATAATAAAAATGGGCTCATGGTCGAAAAACAATCGATAAGAAGCTCTTAATTTAATTAGAAATAGAAAGCTTAGATTTAAGACTTCCCTGTAGGGATAACTGATTTTAAACTCTGACTAGATCTCACTCTATCTCGAACTGATGAGTTATAACCGTCATTTCGACGTTGGCTTGTCGTAATTGTAATCGTATTGGATGTCCCTAAGGAACGATAACTTGTCCTTGGGTTCGAAGTGATAGTTGGTCAACCCTTGAGAATAAAAGTATTCCATAACCTTGCTCGCAACATGAAGCGTAACCTCTCTAATGCGAGATATACGCGGATAGACTAATCCGGCTTCGAGTTCACTCTCGAGGACTTGTTCACTCAAAGCTCTCGAGGCGATGATGAAAGTCTTGTCCGGTATACTTGGCGCTTGAGCAGCCATAACAGCAAGTGCGATACCTGGAAATATGTACGAGTTGTTTCCTTGGCCGGTCGTGTAAGTTTTTCCTTTATATTCAACGGGTTCAAATGGGGAGCCACTAGCAAATATGCAACTACCACGTGTATATTGATAAGCTTGAGCTGCAGTGCACTCTGCCTTTGAATTTGGGTTACTCAGGGCAAAAATGATTGGCCTAGATGAATAGTTGGTCATCTTCTTTAACACCTCGCCGGTGAAGGCTCCAGTTGCGGCTGAGGCCCCGATGAGCACAGTGGGCTTGACCATGTCGAGAATTTCGTGAAATTCTTTCATCATTGGTCCCTTGCGTTTGAATAGCTGTTTATGACTGTTCCAATTAGAGGAATCTCGTTCTTCTACAAGTAAGCCATCTTTGTCCATCATCCAGATCTTTTCCAATGCCTCCTCCTTGGTACAACCCTCGTCTACGAGCGCCTCGACAAGTAGAGTCGCCGAACCGAGATTCGCCTCCCCGGCACCGAAGAATAAGAAACTATGCTCGGCAAGTTTCCGCTCCGCAACCCTAGATGCAGACATCAAGCCAGATAAGCATACCGATGCTGTACCCTGAATATCGTCATTAAATGTGCAGTATTTTCCTCTATACTTCTCCAGTAGCTTGAATGCATTAGTGTTGGCAAAGTCCTCAAATTGTATCAAGCATGATCGACCGAAACGTTCCACAGTGGCTTCCATGAATTCGTCTATCAACTGGAAGTATTTGTCGCCAGTAACTCTCTTATGTCTCAGGCCAATGTAGAATGGGTCATCCAAGAGTGCCTGATTGTTCGTTCCCACGTCCAAACAAACTGGTAAAACAGTGTGTGGAGGTATACCAGCTAGGGCAGTGTACAAGGATAGTTTTCCAATACTAATTCCCATACCGTTGGCTCCTAGATCGCCCAAACCTAGGATACGTTCCCCGTCTGTAACTACAGTTGCGTGAACACTGTCGTAGGGCCAATTATCTATGACTTTTTTTACGCGACCTAGGTCGTTTATGGTAACATAGAGACCTCTAGGTCTAAGATAAATATGACTAAACTTTTGACACGCTAGCCCAACAACTGGTGTATAAACAATTGGCATCAGGGCCTCAACATTTTCAGCTAGGGTTTTGTAGAACATTCGCTCATTATAATCTTTGAGATTTCTCAAATAGATATACTTTGTAAGATTGTCTCCGATGTTATTTACAAAATTGAGAGCGGCTTGGACTTGAACCTCTTGAGTTCTATGTGCTGGCGGTAGTAGGCCTAGAATTTTCAAGTCTGCTCTCTCTTGGTCCGTAAAGGCCATCCCTTTCGTGGCCGCATTTTCTAAGAGCAACCTAGCACCGCGATGCACCTGGTAGGAGTTGTAAATATTTCTAACTTGAATATTCCGATCATGAGAGTTTGCGTTATGAAGTTTGAGTTCATTTGAGAATAGTATCCTTTGCGATGGTGATATCGCTAGTTTGGAAAAACTCCGGAGACTGTTAGAGAGCAGACTATGGTAGCGATGAGTTTTTCCGAAGATAGGTATCTCAGTTAGATCCTTAGACGAGGCGCAAGAGGAATATAAACGACTCTTTCTATTGGGGACCGAGAGTATGGTCCTTGAGCATAGGCCCGTTATATGGTTAGCCGTCTTCATTTCATAATATTTTCACCTAGAAACAGATTGTGAAACATGAAATTCAACCAAGTCCTTAGCAGTAAATAAGCTCAAGTGATAATCGATTTTGGCTGCGGCTCCAATCCGGCCGTTGCGCAATAGCTGACCTTTAGAGAGGGTTGAACCGATTATATAAACTAATGGAGTTCACCTAATATGTGTGTATAATTTTATAGGTTCCTACTATCTCAGTTGACACATATTCGGAGAATAAATGTGGTCTAATATGATAGAATTCTTCATTGATGAATAACAATTTTTTGGATTCATAACTGGCAAGGAAAGGCTTGTCTGTACATCATGAGGGAAGCTCGACAAAACAATGCCTGTTTGTCAGTGAACATCTGATAGAACAATCAGTGGACGCGTGCCGCCCCACTGCAAAGCTCAGACTCGGCTGCAGGAAAGCGTGCGAAACCTCTCGCGCATAGTTCCGCACGCGTAAGGTTAGATCACGGAAATGTATGCCTTTGGAGACCATTTCGCCAAGCCGTCAACATCGCGTGACCTTGGCTTCCGCAAGTGCCCTGCTTTGCGGTCTACGACGACATCATCGTCGCAGCCAAATCACAATAAGACTAGACCCGTGAGTCGATGGTGCTCAGAGTTACTTCCAGCTAGGAGACGAATAAGAATGAGCTCAAGATGGAGACTCTGCAGGCTAGACGGGGGGCTAGGCGGGGGTTGCTTTGGCATTGAACTTGAGAAAATAACCGTGGGCCCACGAGAGGAGCCTCCTTTATTTTGACAAGGTTAGGAAGCATTAGGGTGAAAATATCCAGATGAAAATTTCTAGATACCGTTTCACAGGGATGATTTCAAAGTTGGTAGAGCCAGGATTGAGCAGTTATCATTCCTCTTTCGGGTTATAAAAACCCACCGGAGAAGAAAAAAAAACGAGCAACACCTCTGCTAATCGGCGAGCTCAATCATTTTAATTCTGAACATATCGTCGCTCGCTGGAACCTGCTCCTGAATCGTGGCTCTTTCTATGGAATGTTGAGTTATCCCATTTGGCACGTTTGTGGTGATTCCTTCTCTTGTCTTGAATGGACTTCCTAAAGTTATGACTTTGCATAGCTAATTTCATCAAGTCCTCGCTGACGTTCTGGTTTGATGATTCTAAATTTTTCACTAGATGTCCAGCAAACTCTTTATCCTTATCCTGGTTCAATAAGGTATACGCATCACCTTTGGAGCCGGCACGACCAGTTCTTCCGATACGATGTACATGTGTATCAATGTCGCGCGCGACATCATAATTAACCACAGTCTTAATGTGGGATATGTCTAATCCTCGGGCAGCGACATCCGTGGCAACAAGAATGTCTTTTTCTTTTCTTTTGAAACACATAATCACTCTATTCCTTTCCGATTGTTCCATATCTCCATGCAACAGCAAAGAGTCCTTGCCAACCTCTTCAAGTTTTCTCTGGAGCTCTTGAGCATTTGAAATGCGGGTCACGAATACTAGTACGCTGCCAGAGGATGTTAACTCAACCAGTCGGCTAAGTAGCCAGTCCCATTTCTTTGTCGGATCCCTAAAAACTACCGTGTGCTGAGTAACATCCTCGTTTGCCTCACCCAGTGACTTCTGAACGATTCTCACCGGATTGTCTATGATTGCCCTAGCTAATTGTTCCACCTTATGCTTAAAAGTGGCGCTAAACAACAGTGTCTGGCGGTCGGGGCGTATTTGATCACAAATGGAGCGAACCTGAGCCTCAAAACCCATGTCGAAAAATCTGTCCGCCTCGTCCAGGACCAGATAAGTTACTCTTCTAAGATTTGTTGCTTCACCTTTGATCAAATCGATCAGCCTTCCCGGTGTTGCGACAACTATCTCAGCTCCAGCCTCTAGATCTCTGGACTGTTCAAATTTCGAACCACCTCCATAGGCACAGACTACGGATAATTTGTACGAGGCGGAAAACTTTCTCGCCTCACCATATACTTGTAAAGCTAACTCTCTTGTGGGAACCAGCACTAGTCCAATCGGTCCATCGTTTGACCCTAAGGGCGACTGCTTGCTTATGTGAACAATCATTGGCCATAAGTAGGCAGCTGTCTTACCGCTACCTGTCATCGCTATACCAATGAGGTTTCTACCAGATAGTGCGGTTGGAATTGCTTGGGCCTGAATTGGAGTTGGTTGCACATATTCAGACTTTCTGATAACTTTCAATAATTTTTCTTCAAAATTGAAATGAGCAAAACTGCATACTGGTCTTGGGGGCTCGTAGCCTGATACTTTGATCTCCAACTTCTTTCTCAGGTCCTCAATTTGTTCACCGCTCAGTTTCTGTATCTCTTCATGCTCACGATAGAGGCATTTCTCGAAATTGTCGTAGTCAATTTGATTATGGTCAACTGGAGGTAGTGGTTCAACGTCTCTTTTCATCTTCCCCACTGAGATCAGATTGCCTTCATGGTCGTATTCGATCAAGTCCTGCTTGTCCTCTAATTGTTCATCATAAAAGGCGCTTCCTTTTTGTTGTTGCATTTTTTGCTTCTCAACAAACTCATAATTATACTCTTCGATGTCCTCTGTTCCATCGATGTCCAATCTGACTGGTGCAGATTTGGCTAATGATATCCCGCTTGTGTGGGAACTTGGTGCACAAGGCTCAGCTGGGTGGCAGCTTTTTGCCGACTTGGTATCATCATTCTCGAGACTCTTCATGTACGCGTCCAAGGGATCGTCCTCTTCTTCGCTATCACAATCATCGTGTTCTGCTTTTCGCTTTTGCTGCGAGGTATCTGGGTCGTCTGTAGTAGTTGGTGAACTTTCGTTGTCCTGCTCCTCATCCTGAACTCGTGCAAAATAGTCGTCGTCATCATTTCGATGGAACCTGTCCGTGGGCTGATCCTTGACTCTATCGGGTTTGATCTCTTCGTGGGCAGGACTATCATAATGCCTGGGTGGGTCTTTTTGGAAGGTCGTGGGTCTATGTTTGTAGTGATGATGGTTGGATCTAGAGTAGTTGTCGCTGTTGAAATGAGGCCTAAACTTTCTGCCACCATCTCCATCCCGATACCGTCCGGCGTAAGCTCTCGAGCTGGGACCTCTTGAGTGTTGGGAATAGTCTGACGGGGGTGGTATGCAGGCTGATTTTCGATCTTGCGACATGGTTGATCATAGCAAAAGTTAAACTTAAGTGAATGGGGCTCCTGAGTACGAATTGATACGAGTGATGAAAGAGGAACAGCTGATTCTATGGACAAAAGCACGCTCGGCACGCACTGCTTTGCCATGCATCAAGCGATTGTTTGAGGCCGCATTGAGGGTGCATTGAAAGATTGCAGAGCTGTTGCCTTGTATTGATCCAAGATTTCATTTGGCTAGCAGCTAAACAATCATTGCTCATTGGGTGCAAAAGAGCTCACAAATGATTGATAACTATCCAATACTTTCCTATGCTGGCACGAATCGCGTGTCTGATGTTGGGAAATCTTCAAATCGACTTCCTACCATGAATCAGTCCAAGTTTTCGCGAAATCCTTTCGAGGTGAACACTGACAAACTCGTTTCGTGTTTGATTTCCACCTGAATCTTATCCTACGCAAGTATGTGAAAAAGACGGTGATAGTGCACAGATACCTAATGAATCCGTTTCGGGAAGACGAATTATCTGGAGAAAAACCCTCACAAAAGTCAGGATCATTTGACGGCGGAGAATCTGAGTTGCGGTGTAAGACGCTCAAGTTGAGGGCCTTCACTGAAGGCTCTTGCCATCAGTTAGAATCTGTGCTCTGTCGAGGCTTTTGAAACAGGGTTATCCTGGTGAAGAGGCTACGGCCTCTCTCAATGATGAAGATCGAGAATGAGCAGTCAACAGAAATCGGTGGTTCGTTTTTCAGAACATGAGCCTTGCCATGGATTACCAGAAAGTGGCTGATAGTGGGCCGAGACGTTGAGGTGTCTGAATGCGGTGATTACGAGGGCAAACCTCACAGAAAAGGTCCACTTTAGCATGAGTTGGATGTGAAGACCAACCAAATTTGATGAGTCCACGAGTCAAACAGTAAGGCTAAACAGGAAACGGAAGAGCCGCTATCGTTGATTGCAATCGGGCATTGCAATGAATCCGTTGAGAATTGCAACAAGTGTACTCTCGTGGTTGCTCGAGACAAAAAAAGGGATTTGTTTTCGATGAGTGAGGAAATTGGCAAGAATAAGTTGGTAGATTGGCCTGGATTCGGAGCTAAGCTGGCTCCGAATTGGTCAGAAAAGATGAAAGATTTTATTTACAGTGAAGTAGAATGGTCTCATCCTTCTGGTTTTGGGCAAATATATCATTTGGCTTGCCAGCGGTTACATTTAAGATGCTGTGATATTAGCTGAGCAGAGTTTGGAGAAAAACGAAGAAGAAAAGTAACAATCTTTGATTTGAGTTGAGGCTGGGCGCTTTTGGGCTTGCCAAAAGCACAGAGCTCACAGTTGTCGGTCTCACATTTGAGTTGATTTTCCCATCCAGCAGTGTGTGTGTGTGTCTTTGAGTGGGCCTTCTGCTCAGGCCTTGCCGCTGGCCGACGTCAACTGGTCGTTATTGTTATTACTATTATTATCATTATCATTATTATAGTTGTTTCCATGTTCGGCGCTGATATTGCTCTCGTTTGTGGACTGGGGCTGATCGTTTTGTTGCTGGACCAACGTTTGGCCCGAGGACGACAGGTCGGAAGAGTGTTGCTCGCGGGCAGAAAGCACAACACTTGGCGCCGGCTTATGATTGGGCGGCAATTGATTATTATTATTATTAATCTGTGTGATTCTCGTTGGAGAATAATCATTGGCCAGCTGCGAGCTTGCCAATGTGCCAGCCACCGATTGCATCATCAGACTGCTCGTTTGGCCATCCGAGGCTAGCTCCTGCAGCCTTTCGCTGGCCAGAGTGGTGGGAAGTGTAGTTGAGGTGGTCGTTTGCGGCCTGTTTGAGTTGTTGTTGTTGTTGTTGTTGTTGTTGTTATCCTGCGGGCTGCCCAATGAGGGCCTGCCTATTGGGTCGCACCAATCGTTGTCTCTAACAGTCAGGTACCAGTCTGTTGTTGGGTGGCGGTTGTTGTAAGGCGGCAACTTGTTAGACGATTATCATTGTGATTATTATCACATGCAGTTGGATGCGGAAAGAAATTGCAGCATAGCATAGGCAGACAGTAAAGAAGAGGCAAAAAAGGCCCAGTTGCCTGAGGAGCCGAATGGAGCAAAGTCACTGGCGCCATTCAGCACCATTGCCTAGCTTGCCAATCGCCTTCTCTCGAGCGCACTTCGCTTCACGCTTTTCCCATCAAGCTCAGGTCTGGCCGGGCCGGCCGATTGGATGTGTTCGTGGGCGCAAACAAATTAGCAATCCAGTTGCGAGGAACAGAAGACGCTCAGGATTAGCTGGTTGTTTTGTATCCGAGCTTAGCAGTGGCGCCTCGACTAAGATGCGGCGCCAAAAGTTGGCCACTTTGCTCTGTGATCAAGCGACTGCGAGCTCTCTTTTTGTAGACCATTTCCCCATATGATTGGACGAATGAGCTCGCGAGATGATCAGCCGGCCGCTTGCGAGCGCCCATTATCACCAGACGAGCGGATAATAAGCTCGGTTGCAGCTCCTAATTGACAACTTGTTGTTGTAGCGGCTCTTTGGTTTGAGGGCGAGGCGGAAAGAGTGGCGAAAAGTGGCGAAAGTGGCCCAAAGTTGTGGCACAAAAGAGCTCAGAGACAAAAGAGGCGAGAAAAAATCTGATGCTTATACTAACCAAGTATGTGTATGACGCCGTTTTTCGCAACAATGTCCGGCCGACGCATTGGGCTGGTGTTTGCCTCCACAAGGCGGCCTGCAAAGGCGGAGCAGTGTGTTGGATTTGGGTTGTTTTTCAGAGCGTTGTTTTGTTTTTGTTTTGTTGGTTCGTTTTTGTTATCGATTTCCGTCGTGGGCGCCAGTTGGCCGAAGGAAAGTGGCGAAAATTGGTGGTGTGGTTAGTTAATCGTGGCGAGAGATTTGTCCAGCTTAGTGTTGGCCAAAAGTGCCTCGAGTTTGGCCCTTTCTTAGCGCCACCAAGTCGGCCCAAAGAGGCGCTCTGACGGGCGGCGATCAATCATCGCAATGATCACTCTCGGCTCACGCCCAACTGGCAGCCACTGGACACGAGAAGTGATACGTCTTGATTAGTGTCTTCGGGAGGCTGCAGATTGGCGCTTTGGCGAGCTGGACTCCCTTCCGTGCCGATCGGGCCAGGGAGACTGCACGAAAGCCAAGGGAAACCCGAGGGAAATCCCGCCATAGACTCGGTCCAGTGCTGGTCCACAGCTTCTCAGGCCGGATTATTATCGTAATAATTATTGCCAGTGCAATCGAGACTGGCTTCTCTAGGGGGTGAAAGATGATAAGATGGATCAGTTAGAAGTCTACTTACGCGAACAACCATCAACACGAACTCCCACCTGAATTGGGCGCATGTCCAAGATCGAGGCCAACTGCTGGCCATCGCGCAAGTCTTGACTGAAGTAGCTGCCATTAACGATGTGATACATGAGAAATTCTTTGGTTTCATTTCGGTTCCGATCGGATGATGGTCACGATGGTTGGAATTGGCGAGAAATTGGTCCATAAGGTCGAGGGTTGCCATTCAAATTGTGGTTATGATTTTTCGGGTTAGTGTTTGCGTAAACAACACACGGCTCGTTAGCCTGTCACTGTCGCAACTCTCGCGCGCCCTCAGGGCACGCGCGGCAGTCGAGTGGGCGTGTCGGCTTTCCCGCGGGATTCGCCTCAAATGCGTTTTCGCGCACTCGGCGAACTCTGCGTTCAGACACTTGCGGGTGGGCGCGGCGGGCGTGCCATATCCAGCGCCAAATGTCCCCCGGGCAGAAGATGGGCCACCTTAGGGCCATTTGAAATAGCTGGTCGTGGTTGAAAGTGCCTTTGGGTGGCGCCCGAGCAACGAGCGCCCTGCAGAGAGGGGCGAAATCGGTGGCGATCAATGGCAGAGAGAGAGAGGCAGACAACAGTAAAATTGTGCCCACCGTTTCGCGGGCACCTCTCTCGGACGGAAGCTGGTCCAGGCGGCCGCTTTATCGTCTCGTGTGTCCATTTAATGATGCTTAATTTCGTCCAATTGTCGCCCGAGCTCGCCGGCCGGCCCTGCCCTTCCGGCGGACGGAGAAGCGCGGGCGCAGCTCGGCTGAAGAGTGGAAGCTGGAAAGTTGGGAAGCTAGCGAGCTAGAAAGCTGGGAGGCTGGAAAGCTTGAGAGCAAAGGCTAGAAGGGCGCCGAGAGTGAGCTGGCAACCGCAAGGCGCTCGCACTGGTTCCGCTGCGGCTCGCCTCACTTTGCAATGGGCCTGCTCACGCTCATTAGCAGCAACAGGTGGCCAGACAGCTAGACAGTCGGGCAGCTAGACGGCGAGACAGTTGGACTTTGGGCGAGCTTGGCGAGCGCGAGTGGCCAGAGGCGCGTTATTGCGCCACTGCTGGGCGGCCGGCGAGACACTAGGACGCGCTCGGACGCACTTAAAGGGCAACTTCCTCGTCCGATTAGCGCGCCCAAAAGGGGCTGCATCTCGTCCAGCGCAGTGGCGCTGGCGCTCGTCCGCCGACTGTGCCCTCTCGGCAACAGTTGGCCGAGCAACTGTTGCAGAAGCTGCCTGGGCAGCGGCTCGAAAAGTATCAAATTGCATGCGAGCCCAACGTGTCGGCGTCGGTTCCTTTGTTTTGGCGGCCGTCAAACTCTTTCTCACACTTGTCTCCAAGCTGGGCGACGTGCGGGCGAAACGGAGCGCCGCTTGGAGGGCGCCTTGGAGTGGCCGCCGCCAGTCAAGTGGCCAGCCGGCGACGACAAATGGCGACAAGTGTTCCGCAGATGACGGAACGAGGAAGAGGCAGAGACTGTGAGAAGTGTTGCGGCGAGCGCTGGACAGTCTAAAAGTCTGGATAGTCTGAAGCTGCTCAGTGCACGTCACACACACTCTGCAGTGCAGCGCGGCTGCACCTTAGCTCGGCCCGCATTAGCTCTGCCGAGCATCATGCGAGCAACTTGTAAGCAACCTGCAAACACTCGGCCAGCCTTTTTCCCAACCCGAGAAATTGTTGTTGAAAATTGCCACGCCCACAAATATATAAACAATACTCACCTCTGAGCGCCGTCGAGTTGTTCTTGATGATTTCCAGCTCCTCGTCGGGGATCTTGCGCAGAGCCTCGTTGCTTGGCACAAACACGGTCAGCGGTCCTTCTGTTTGGTGTGGTCCATTTGGAGCGCCATTTGGTGAGCGGCGATTGTTTGTTTTTTGTGTGAGTCCGATTGTTTGAGGGAAGAGGATTTTTAGTTGTTGGTCAGCTTGTTGGAAGCTTGATTACAGATTGGCTGAGGTGCGAGCAAACTGGCGAGCTGATGTACGCGATTGGGCGATCGGATTGCAGATCATCGAGATCGTTCTCAGACAGTCCAATCGGTCTGGACGGAAGCCACAAGCTTCCCAACTGGAGCTACAAGCTTCGGGGCAAACTGGAGCACTTGGAGGCGACTTCACACACTCTCTCGCGCGTTCCAGACGAACCATTTCCAATTTCCGCTTCCGATTCGGCGAGGACATGCGGCGGCACTCATTTCCATTTCCGCGCCCAGTCTCGAGCCATATTTTGCGCCCGATTTTGCGCCCAAACAACTTCCGGCCCGACGGGAGCCAGACGGCTGTGGTGCGGGCGCACGTTTGCTCGAGTTTTGGCCGGAGCAACTGGCCAGTTTTCGCCCACTTGGCGCCAAATTGGGCGCACGAAAACTCCGGTGGCGCCAAAGTCCCGCAGCTTTACTGTAAGTGTGCGTGAGACAACTGTCCGCCTGGCAAACCAATGAGCCAATGAGCCAATGGGCCGACGAGCTGGCGCACCAGCCGATGAGTCGACGGGCGATCAAATTAAACGGCCGCTCCTCGTCCCGGGTAGACACAATGGCGCCTTATGCGAGCGCTTCTTCGCCCGCTTCCGGCGCGCTGGAGCTTCGAAAACAAGAGCAACTTGGGCCTGCGTGGAGCCCGATGGAGAGAAATGGATCGTTGCCAGTCGCTTGTGTGCATTTGTGCATCGGCTCGGCGTGATCAGGCGCCCTGGCTGGCTGGCCGGCCGGCAACTAGTTCAATGAACCTGCCAATCTCGCGCTCTCGTCTCTCGTCTTTTGCTCGCCACTTTCTGCTTGCTACTCTCTGCTCGCCGCCCGTCTGGCCTGGCGCGTTCGAGGATGCTCCAGTGGCGAGCACTGGCAAGCTTGGCCCTCTAGACCAGCGGGACGTCCTGCCGAGCTGAGCTAAGGCGCCGCCGAGGGCCGCGCTCGCCCGTCTGCGGACAGCGCGATGCCGCCGCGCTCCAAGCCGGCCCTAAGCGCAGGAGATTCGCGCTGTGCGCAGACGACGAGGCATTCTGCAAGCGCGTGCGAAACGCGCGCTCTCGCCCGCCCGCCACAGACTGTCTGTAGTCGGCGCCACCAATAATCACCAGTTTGGCCGTCCGACCGGCCCGATTGGCAGTCAGCCCGGCCGGCAGCTAAACTCTGGCCGCAATCTCGGACGCAAAACGGGCCAAAACGCCACTCAAATGAGCCACTAATGGGCCTCCGTCTGCGGCCCGGCCACGCGCCTCTACTGTGGAGGAGCCGGGACGATCTGGCCTTTCCGATCGGAGCTTGGCCGGCCGCAAAGGCTTGACGCCGGTGCACTTGTTGGGCAGAATTTAAATTCAAATTTATATTCAGATTCAAATTCAGACTCGGCCCGTCCGAGTTAAAGGAAAGGAAGGCGTCCTTAGGAGGCAGTCTCGAGAGGGCGAGACTGCAAGCTGTCCGGCCGAGCTCGCCTCCCAGAGCTAAGGGGCGGCGGCGGCGAATAAAGAGAATGGATCTTTCGCCTTTTCCCTCAAGCCTCCTTTTCTCTCCTCCTTTTTATCCTCCCTAAACACAGACCGCCTTTCTTTTATGCCCAATTTTTGCCCATTTGGCCCTTTAAAGAGCGCGCGCACCTTTCGCCTCGGCGCCCAATTGCCACTGCCTGTGGCCTGCTAGCTACAAGCTACAAGCTGCAACCTGCAAACTGCAAGCTGCACGCTGCGAGCTAAACAAACAAAGGGCGCCTCTGCCTGTTTGGCGGCTCGAGTTCGTGTTCCGTTGGGGCTCATTGTTCGCACTTGGGCCGAGTTGGGATGAGCCTAAGGTGAAAAAGGGCGCAAATTCATGCGCCAAATGGGCGGCCGAAGGTCCACGTTTAAGGCAAATTAAAAGGCGATGAAATAAAGCCCTTTATTTGCCCCATGCTTCCATGCACTCGTCTGAGCAGCTTCCTGGCGCTTGGTCATGCAAATAAGCACCGAAAAGCATCCCTTAGGTCCGATGGGAAAAATTGAAACTTTTTCCTTCTTCCAAAAACTGGCTCCTTTTGGCATTCTTCGCGCGGCCATTCTTTCGCTCCAGTCATTCTCATCGAAATAACTGGCGAACTAACCAAAGGAAAATGCCTCCCAAAATGGGTCGCAAAAGCGACGCTTCATTTCCATTTAGACGACGATGCTCGATGAGCAGAAAGCAGAAGAGAGAAGAAAGCAGAAAGCGTTGGCCACTCGTTCGTTCGAATGATCAGTATTCAGCCACCAAGAAGGAGGAAGCTGAATAATGATGATGACGAAAGTAATGATAATAACAATAATTTCCGCCAACTTGTGCATCCTTACTGGCCCATTGCTAACTCATTGGAGGCTCATTCGAGGAGACAGAAAGGAAATGGGCTGGCTAACTTTTTTTCTTAAAAGTTCTTCTCCTCCAGTTGGTGTCTGTTGTTTGCAGCCAACGAGGCGCCTCATCCAAGCTCAATGGAGGCGCCTAAGAGATGGGCCATTTTGAATTGCAAAGAAGTGAGCAAAAGCGAGTGGGAACGGGGCCAAAGTGGAGGCAAAACATTGGCCGAGTGGGCCCGACGAAGAGCTGCAAGAACGGCAAGACAAAGAGGCAATTTGGAATTCGGCCAACGGGGGAACAAACAACGCTTGTCGGCCGGAGACTGTGTGTGTGTTGAAAGTGAAGAAGATGGAATTCATTTCGGTGGCCAAGTGAGCGGCTTATTTGGAAGCAGTTTTGGTCAAACTTTGATCTTCGGAGGCGAACAACAAGTGGCAAGCAAGCTTTTTAACTATCTGCCAGCGCGCTCTGGGCTAGTCTGCGGCGCGCTCGCAGTGTGTGGCTGCACTGCGCCGTTTTCTCCATTGCACTCTAGGCTAAGAGGCGCCCGCCAGACAGAGGCTGGCTGAGAGTAAGACAGATTGTTGCTCCAACTCGCTGGCGCTTCGATGGAATATCTTTATCTTTATCATCATCATCGTCATTTTCTCGCCCCGAACGCCACCATTTGCGGGCATAATTTTGGCCGAAAACAGCCTTTTTCAGCCAGTCTGGCGCCGTGCCGAAAAGCGGGCCGTGAGACACCTCTCGGCCGCCCATCTCTGAGGCTAATTGCAGCCCCGGCCGGAAATTGAGCCAGCCACAGACTGAGTGTGGTGGCAATATGGGACAGGTGGCTGTTTGGTGGAGTTATTTGCGAGCGAAAAGGAGTGAGATTTCCTCCAATTTTCGCTTTTTTTTCTGCAATTTTGGATCACTTCTTTGGACTTTCCTGCAAATTTCGCTTCGGAATTTCCCTCCAACTTCGCAGCAAATTCTCAGGCCGCAACTTCTCCTCATCTCAATCAACAATTCGTCGCCTTAGCAACTTTGCTTTGCTGCAACCATGCTTTGCCGCACCTCAGGATGAGTCCAGCACGGAGCCTAAGGGACGGTCCTGAGGGCGCAAAAACAATTCAGAGAATTCCATCAGCCGCCCGATCATGAGCACGAATGGGGCCACGCGGCCAGCTGGGCGCGAGTGGGCGACTCCACGCAGAGATAGTTATAAATTCTCGAGGCGGCGAAGTGGAGCCGAAAAAGTGGAGCCGAAAGGCACCTGTTGGCTGTTTGTGGGCCACAAACTGTGGCGCCCAAGCCAAGCCGGGCGAGCAGCTGTCGCGAGTTGCGGCCGTGCGGGCGCAGACTGTGTGCGGGGCTGCTCGAGGCTGCTCGCGTGCAAGCGCGCACTCGGCCAGTGGGGCGCGCAAAGCAGCAGTGCACGCGGCAATGAGAAGTGGCGGCTTCTTGCGGCCGAGCGAGCGAGAGTGGCCCCTTGTGGCAAGCGGCCGCAGACTGTCTCTCGGAAAAGTCGAGTGCTCGAGTGGGCAGAGAGCAGAGGGAAAAGTTGGCCGCTCAATTAGGGCGCCTAATGAGAGTTGGCGGCGAGCGGGCGGCCGACGAGTGGCCGCGGAAGCGCAGCCCACGCAGCACGCCGGAAGGTGGCAGACCGAGTGGCTTGCCAGTGGCCACCTTTGCGGCCGTTCCAGTGCCAAGTGGAGTGATGATTTCCAGCCGCACTGTCCACCAGTTGGCCACACTGGACAGTCAGCAGCCCGCCAGAGCCAGACAGTCGTGCCCAATTGGCCGAACACGCTGCCTTTCCTTGCGGCTCATCTCGGCACACTGGCGCACATAATCATACGGCTCTGCTGCTCCTTTGCCGCTTCCCGCTGGCCACACTTGCAGCCCAAAGTGAGCGCCGCAGACTGTCCGCCGGCGGCTCGTCCAAATGATGAATTGCAACCCGATCATTAGAGCTAAGGGCCGGCCAAGGATCGCGCGGCACTTCTGGCAAGCTGCTCTCCGTGAGCTTTTCCGCAGACTGGCCCAAGCGAGCAACACTCCACCTCTGTACTGGCGCCAACTGGCCACCGCTCGACAACAAAGAGCTCGCCCCAGCAACAGTCTCGCCCCAACGACACTCTCGCGCGCCCTAAGTGCCGTCTTGGCGTCTTGTGACAATTGAAACAGGCCACTTCCGGTGCCAGAAGGCAGCTGCTCGTGGCCGGCTGATGAATTGGCCGTTGGGTTAGAGCTTAGGGTGGAGAGAGAGCGAGCTAGGTAAAAGTTAGAGAGCTAAAAGTCAGAAAGCGAAGAGAACGGCGAGAAAGCGGAAGAAGAGGAGCTCGGCCGAGACAATATGAACCATTATCGAGCTTGGCGATCGGCAATCGTGTCAGCGGGCAGCCGGAGACAGTGGTGCTTGGGGGGAACAACAAAGCGGCCGGCTCGAGTCGAGTTGCTTGCCTCTGGCCAATTCATTGCCAGCTAGGTGTGCAATTAGCTTGGCGGGTGCAGTGGTCTTGGCGAGTGGTCTTTGTTTGTGTCTCTCTGGACGTTTGGGGGCCGATTTGGGCTAGAGACTGGCTGAAGGATGAGCTAAAGACGAGCCGAGGAGGAAGAGGAAGAGCCAGAAGAGTAAGATTTCTCTCATTCTGCTCAAACAGGCAGCACCTCCGCAGGTGCCGCACTAATGAAGAGCGGCCACTCGGCCATGTAAATGTCTACAAAGTCGGTCCTTTTCGGTTTGTTTGCTTGACTGTGCGTGCGTGTGTCTGTTTGTGTCTGTGTCTGTGCTCGCGGGCGGCCCAAAGACAATCTGGCGGCTGCCCTTTGGTTGGGCGAGTGCCAGTTTGAGTCAGAGTCTGAGACTGAGAGCCAGAGGAGAGCAGCAAAGAACAAACAGTGCAACAACAAACAAGCGGCCTAATGCAACGCGCAGGCCAGTCCCAAACTGGCAACACAATGGAAGTGACGCGAGAGGGAAAACTGCGGCTTTTCTCTCTTTCTCTTACTAAGAGACTGTCTCTCTCTCATTCTCGTGTGAGCACGCCACACAGACGACTGCATCTAGTGGCCCGCTGCAAGACACAATCATATAACCGGCACAATAACTCGCCTCGGCCAATTGTTGGCTCATCATTTTCGGCTCATTTTTCCCCCCTTTTGCCGCCTCTTGCCCGCCGCTCTTCCTCCTCGAACGGCCCGAAACTGTTCCACTGGAAAAGCTGACCAAGGCTAGTCTCTGAACGAACAACTGAAGACTCTCCAGTGCAAAAAAAAATCTAGAAAGAGCCACCAGCTCGCTTCGACCAAACTTTCGGCCTAAACCTCGGCCAAAAGTTGCAAAAGCTGCCCCCAACTCTCACTCAACTGCCCAACTCACTCAACACACACACACACACACACACACAGACCCACGCTAATTAGCCGCCTCGCTTTCCTGCCTAATTTCCTGGCGGCGCAATTGTGTGCGCGCCTCCGCCAAAGAGCATTAGATAGACACTTCCGCTTTGGGGAAAAAGCCACAGAAAAAGCGACAAGATGGCCTTTTGCCGGCTCGCTGCTCTTGGCGCCGCCGCAGACTAGCTGCAGAAGTGGGCCGATCCATTAGGCCAGTGCTTTGGAGCGCCCGCCGAGCCAGTGGCCTTCGCGAGCCACTGGTCAATCCAGCTCGATTGCCGGCCCTTCCGCTCCAGCAGTTGTCTGCGGGTCTACCTGCGAGCAAGCCGCTAAATCCAACCTCTGAGGGTCAGCCCGCGCGGCTTAGCTCGAGCGGAGCTGCAAAGTTTCCTCGCGAGGCGCCCACAAACCGGAAGTGGCCTAGCCAACTTGGCGGCGGCCCAAGAAGGGCGCCCCAGAGAGACAGTCTGCGGCCAGCGGCCACTGTTTGTTTTTGGCTTTGGCGCGCGCTCAGTGGAGACTGCTGGTGCATGATACCTTAGCTCTGGTTCAGCAGCAAGCCAATGGTCTAAATTGAGTGCGGCTTTCGGCGCGGACGCGCATTCATTGCGAAAGTCGCAAGTGGCCACTTGCGGCCACCTCAAAGGTTGCCTGTTAAGCTAGACTGAAGCTCGTCTCTGGAAAGGCTGGCCGCTCGGCGCCAGCTCGCCGCTCAATCATCCGCTGCCCACACAATGGAGGCGCCTCCGCGCGAGCTTTGCGCTAATTCCGCGCCCGCAAACCTTTGTGCTTGGCTGCCGACTGTGGACTGTGTTTAGCTGCCTGCTTGCGGACTGTGTTTGGCAGCGCGATGATTAGCCTGATGGTCATGATGATTGGAAGTCTGCACTGTGGGCGCGCAATTGGCCAGCAGAGTGGCCAAATGCGGGCGGCAAAACGGCGAGACTCGCCAAGAGGAAGTGAGCGGCTGTGGCGGCAAGGCCAGCGGGTCGAGTTGGGCGTCGAGGAGGCGCCTCGCGCGAGACAGTCAGCGGGAGACGGAAGACAGAGATGGGCGCTGAATGGAGATTTCCCCGCTGACAAGTGCGCGCCCCAAGCACTCTGCTGAGCAAACACTTGGAGTTTGCACTAAGCACTGGCTCACACTTACCTTGTTTCAACACGGAGCTTAATCCAGTCCCCTCGGCTAGTGTTACAAAACCGTCAAATTTATCGCATTGTTTCAGTGTTTCCATAATGTCCATTGGGCCTTGCTGCTGCTGCTGCTGCTGCATTGAGCGCCCATTGGCCTGCAACTGTTGCTGGCCAGGCTGCACGGGCCAGTCCAGCAGGAGACCATCGATGACGTGGATGCGCCCATTTGCTGTGTTGGTGCATGAAGGAGAGTTCGTTTTGTCCGTTGTTTTGTTGCATCCATTTTGTTGTTGTTTATGTTTTTTGTTGTTGTTGTTCATTCGTGTCCATTTGCGTGTTCCAATTGTGTTCAATTGTGTGTGTGTGTGCGTTCGTTTGGCGCGAAAGGTTGGCGATGAGAAGCGTCAGTCAGTCAGTCAGTCAGTCAGTCAGTTTGTGGTTAGCTTGTTTCCACAGCTCGCCGCTTGTTGGCACTTCCTGCGGGCGCGCCCCAACTCAGGCCGCTCGTGTAAGGCACCTGTTGAATGAGCGGGCCCGGCGAAGTGATTTATTGCCCAACGAGTGGCCAGTGGAAAGCGGCCCAATGCAAGACTTGCGACTTGAAAGCAAGACTGCGGGCGGGGGTTGAGGTTGAGCTAAGGGTAGAGGTGGAGACCTTCCTGGCGGAGATGGACTCTGAGTGGAAGGGAGAAGAGAAGAGGAAGAGGCTTCTTCCTTCGTGAAAGCGGCAGAAGAACAAAGGAACAAAATCAATTATTGAGATGCAAAAAGGAAGCCAGCGAGTGGCCAAGGCGCGCTCCAGACTGCCATAAAGGGCGCCACTGGACAGTGTGCGGGGCGGCTAATCGTTGGGGCTTTCAGTGCAGTGTGCCGGCATTCAGCACATACAGTCTGCGGCCGGCCGGCTAATCCGTCGCGTGCTGAAGGTCTTCGTTGCGGCTCCTTTGGTTTGGCAAAAGGAGTGTGGCCGCAAACTGGCCGCCGAGCTTCAACTTTGCCGCTCGAGCGCGGCCAGACCTTAGGCGTCGCCAGAGGACGTGCCTTGCAGCTTTTCTCGCCGCCATTTCCGGCCGCCCGGAAACGCGCTCGCCCAAATTCTGGGCCCACAATTGGCGCTCAACTGGCCAGACTTTGCAAAAAGCGCCCGCCCGAAGACTGTCTGTAGACTGTCCAACTGGCAGACTGTGTGCACTGACTCTCATCACTGTTGAGTCAGTACACACAGTTGCTTGCTCGGCGCCCGATCGGAGCTCGCCAGCGGCCGTCCAAAAGCAGCTCGAATGCGGCTCAAATGCGGGCGGGGGCGCCCCCAATGGGCAGGTGTAACAAATTAATGGACAGCTCTTTAGTGGAGGCGGCGCTTGGCGAGCGGCGAGATGGGCGAGATTGAGCGGTGACGGAGAAGAAGAAGGAGGGAAGAAATAGATAAGGGGAAATAAAATAATGTAATGCGAGCCGTAAAGCGAGCATGCATGCGGCGGGCAACAGTCTGCGATGGACGCCGAGCGACAGGCTGCAGCAAGTTGAGTTGAGTTGAGTTGAGCTGACTGGACTGGAGTGCAGCTTTCATAGACTGTTGCAGACAAGCGGCCGGCAGACAACATGCAAAAGGCAGCCAATATGCTGGCAGAGTGCAATTTCAATTGTAATCCAATTCAATTGGGTTCACGCAAAGCGGCCCACTCTGCTCACTGCTCACTGGCCAGTGCTCAGTGCTAGTTGCCAGCGTCAGTTTAGGACCAGAGGATTCAATTGTCTGGCGAGAAAGGCGAGCAGGAAGATGTTGTTTTGATCTTTTGATCTGGCCTTTTGAGCGCAAAGCAAGCACTGAAGAACACACACTGACTGACGACTGGCTGCACTGACTAGACTGACTAGACTGACTCGCGAACAAGACAGTCAAACGGAGCTGATGATCAGATTAGCGTATTGGCGAGGGGAACCTTTGCGGCCTGCAGCTCGACGGGATCACTGTCTTGTGTTCGCGCAAATGATGGCCGTCAAACTGGAGCTTAGGTCCAGGTCTTGACCAAAGGCCAGCCCAAGCCGCTGGGCCAGCAACAATAACAAAAACAACAACACAAGCAACTGGGCTCTGCACTGCTTCCGGTCTGCTGGAAATGATTGTTTTCGTTGCGCCCGTTTCTGAGTTGCTCTTTTGAGCGGCACTTCAGTGAAGCTCCTCTGCTCAGCTTCCTTCTTCTGAAGCAGCTCTTTTGGCAGCCAAAAGAGCCGAAAGTGCAGCCAAATGATTGGGCACCAGACACATGGGCAATCATTTGGCCATTTTCGATCCAAATCTTTCTTCTTCTTCTTTTTTCTCCACTGCCCAATTGTTTCCCACTGATGTCTGCTCCTTTTTCGCCACTCTCCGACCCTTTTTGCCAATAATTGGCCGCCGGGCAGCCAATGAGAACGCAAACGGAGGCGCCTCAGACGAGCTGAGGCGCCTCTGAACGCGCTCAGACACTGGCACTTTCCTTTGCGGCGCGGCCAGCCAATCGGACGTTTGGCCGCGCAAATTGTTTCCCCACTGGAACAATGGAACGCGCCAAGTGTGTTGCAGCTCAACGCTAGCCTCTGGTGGTCCCGAAGAAGCAGAAGGCCTGCAATTGGCACGTGAGCCACGCGCCACAAGCTCGCCGGCCGGACGTTGTTGGGCCAAGCTTGACGGCAAAGTTGGAGAAAAACTGGACGCCAAGTGGAGGCAAAAGTTGGAGAAAACTGGACGCCAAGTGGACGCAAGTGGAGGGACAATGGTCAAACGGGCGATTGGCTGAGCAGTGGGCCGCAGTTGGAAGTGGCTTGCAAGTGGCCGCCCCAGGCGCCTTGGTGGCCGAGCTAAGGAGCGCGGGCCAACAATGGCATCTGGCTGGACGTCCGGCGGATAAAGATTGCTCGATAAAGATCTATTTCTCCATTTCTCTCTTGCTCTCTCTCAATGTTCCACTTGTGCATCTGTTCAGGTCGAAATCAGAGCAGAGCAGAGCAGATCAAACGGAGCAGACGAGCCAGAGCTGCTCCGTTTGCTCTTCTCTCGAGCTTCTTCTCCTCGGCGCCACTTGTTCCCCTCGAGCAGGCCAGCTGTGCGGCCGAATGCAAAGCTCTGCGCAATAGTTTATGCAATAGTGTATGCAAACAGACGCCATTGACGCGTCTTGACAACGGACAGCGAGCGAGTGCCCGTCACAGACAGTCCTCGCTGGACAAATGGAGAAACGGCCGTCCGAAGTGAAGAGCAACAAGCAACAGGCGAGCAGCCAAGCAGCCAAGCTCATGACGCGCGGCCCACGAAGCGCCGCGCTGCCCCCGCGCGCCACTCGCAAGGCCAACGAGCCGGCCAAGTTAATTGAATGGCTCCTTTTCGCCCGCTTTCTCCTCCTCCAAGTGGCTCCTTTTCCAATGCCCAAAAGACCAACTCGGCCGAGGACAGCCCACAGGATGCAGCTCGCCTCTTCGCCTCTCGCCTCTTGACGCTCGTCCAGCCAGAGACTGACTATATTATCCGGCCGGCGCGGCTAAGGGTCGGCCGGATTGGAATTGGTTCGCCTCCAGTGGGAAATGGCGGCGCTCTCTCTCTCTCTCTGCTCCCACACTGCCCCACACACTAGCCCCGAGGAGCAACAGGCCGTCCGTCTGGTCGCATTGCCGCTTTTGATTGGAGTTCGTGAGTCAGTCCCAATTGAGAGATTCCGCCGCTCTCTGTGTCAAGCGGCCAGTGTCTTGCCGCTTGGGCCAGCTAGAGTCTAGCCGCCTGGGCCAGAGAGTGTCTGTGGCCCGCCGGAGCTCGTCCTCGTCGGCCTGGCAGGCGCCCTGTTGCCTGTCGAGACCCACGCTCGAGTTGCGCGCCGCCTCCACACTGCAGGACTCAGTGCGCGCCGCCCGCGAACTGCTCCTTAGGGCCGCCCTTAGGAGGACACTCTGCGTCTGAGGCGCTCCAGTTCGAAGGTTTTGCTCCCTCGAAGGGCCCGCAGACAGTCTCTACCCTTCGCCTCCTCCTCTCACAGCTTCTCCATATTGGCGAGGCGAAGAAAACAAAGGCGGCCAAGTGGCGGCTCGCACGGAACTAATTTGGCGAAAATTGATATGGAAATGCGGCAAAAGTGGCGAGGAATCATCGCAAATTGCAGAGAAAATTCGCCTAATCCTTAGAACGGGCCACTCGCCAAACGGCTCGCCAAATAGCTTGCCACACGGCTTGCCAAGTGGCGCCGGGCGGCAGTCAACAAGCTCGCCTTCAGGGTGGTGAAGGGCCGCCGAGGGGCGTCGATCGGGCTCGATTGGCGAGGCGCCGCGTGAAGTGGGCCGCCCGCAACAGTATCTCGCACTGGTTCGGGCGGCTCGCTCGCTGGCGCCACGCCTCATGCACCAACATGCAAGCCTTGCCAGTGGAGGCGGCGGCCAAATTAGCGCAAAACGGCCCATTTGTCTGCGGGACGAGGACGTGCGTCTGTGCTCCAGCTGGGCGCCAACTCGGCGTCCAGCTGGCGGCCAGCTCGTCAGCTTGAGAGGCGTGAAATTGTGCGCCGCTTGAAAGGAAAAATTTCTGTCGAGCTAAGGGCTGAAAACCGAGCGGCCTAACTCAGTTTGGGCCGCAAATGGGCCGCGTCCAAAGCGGCGAGCCGCAAATGGGCCGCGTCCAAAGCGGCGAGCCGCAATGCTAATGCGCTGATGCTAAGGCGCACCAAGTCTGCGGCGCCTTAGCATCAGACTGCATTCAAGACTGGCTGTGGGCGCGCCCCGAACGATCAGTTTCGGCTTTCATCGTAATCAGGCTTTGTTGTTGCCGTTTGGGCGGCGCAGCTCGTCTCAGAGATGCGCCCAAGAGCAGGCGGCCAGTGGCGAGCGATTTGGAGAAATTGCATAGAGAATTGCAAGCTCGCCTGTCGCGGCCAATCTCTCGTAAAAGCGCCGAAGCTAAGCGAGCGGCCACCGAGCGGCGCCCATTTGGGGCTCGTAAAAGGCCCACTGAACGGCCCATTGGACAGCAGTTGGAAGGTCTAAGCTGCGGCCACTCTCGTTTGAATATCATTAGCGCACTAATTAGCTCCCTTTGGGCCAGACGAGCGCTCGTTTGTTGGTCGCGGCGGACAACACTTGTCCGCCGAGAAGTGTTCTCGGCTGCACCCAGAGGCGCGCGGCAAGACAAGAGACAAGAGACAGGAGCTAAAAGGGCGCTGCAAGCTGCAAGGCAGAAGCGCCACACAACAGTTTACGACCCACTGTCTCAGCTGGATTGGAGTCCATTTCGAGCTAATCATCACGCCGAGTTGATGCGGCACTTGAGTCAGTCCCTGGCTGAAATGCAGCCGCTGATGGACTGCTCCAGATTGGACTTGGATAAGAAGAAGGAATCTGATCTGATTTCTTCGAAATTGATCGAATTAGATCAAATTTCGTCGACGAAAAGGACGAAAAAGGAAAGCAAAATGAATAGGAAACTCACCTGGCGCTTGCTGGTTGGCGTAGATGACGCGTTTTCCGTTGATGGTCACCATGCGGTCGCGGTGCTGGTTCACCTGCAGGCGGCCCCACTTGCCGGCGGAGCGCCAGTAGCGCGACCTCTGCTGTTTCCAGGAGGCCAGGCGGGCGCTCGTCTGCGCAGACTGTCTCAGGAGTCCACTCTGGGCACCGGAAGTTGGCGACTCAAGCTGGTCGCCGGAAGTTGAGGAGGAGGCGCCGCTGATGAGCTCGAGTTGCTGGGCCGAGTCGAGAATGTGGCCCTCGATGAGCTGGCCCATTTGGTCGGCCGAAAGCTGGACGAGGTGCTCCACTTGGGCCAGCGGCATTCGGTCGAGCGCCTCGTTCGAGGGCAGCAACAGTGTGTAGCCGGCGGCCGCCTCCTGCTCGGCCACGTTCTCGATGGTGTCGCGCCACTGGGGAAAGAGACGCAGCACCTTGTCCGCCTGCAGACTGGCCGCCAAGCTCATCAGCCGACTTGAGGCCAGGCCCAGTGGCACGGACCAGGCGGCGCTCGGCTGGCTTCCGTTCGAGGAGGACGCCTGCTCGCCGCCGAGCGCCCTTTCCGCCTCCGCAGACTGTTGCTGCTGAGACTGTGGCTGCAATTGAGACTGCTGCTGGCCCAGCTGGATGGCCGCCTGCTTGGTGCTGCACACGTCCAACAGGTGCGCGCAGTTGCTCGACGAGAGACAGCGCGCCATCAGCAAGGCGGCCAGCGTCTGGGCCGTGCTCTGCGCCTGGGCCGCGCTCATGCTCACCAACTGCGGCCCTCCACTAATTCCAGTCCCGCTTCCGTTTCCGGCAGCAACTTCAACTGAGGGCGCCATGCGGGTGCTCTTGGGCGCCTTGGGGCCGTTTCCGGTTCCATTTCCGGTTCCCGAGTTGGAGACGGTGGCCCGCTCCTTGTCCTTGTCGTCGGCGGCCTGCAGACGCTCCTTGTCGCCGCGCGCCGGCCGCTTGGACGCCGCCTTCGACTGGCCCGTCTTGGCGGCCGCCGACTTCTTGCCTGTCGCCTCGGACCTGCCCGCCTGGCGCCCACTTCCGGCGCCCGCCAGCTGCTTGCCGGCGCGCGCACCCGTCTGGCTCTTCGGCTGCTTGCCGCCCGCTGGTCTCTGGAGGCGCTGCGAGCGTCTAGCTTGGATCTGAGCTGGACTGGAGCTCGAGCTGGAACTTGAGCTGGAACTTGAGCTGGAACTTGAGCTCGACTTGCCTGCCTTGTTCAGCTGGCCGGAAGCGCGCACGGCCGCCGCCAGCAGCTGCTCGTCGCTGGGCGCCTGAGCTGAGGGCGCGCGCAGCTTGCCACTTCTGGTCTGGCGCGCCGAGCTGCTGGGCGTGCTGGCGCCCTCCAGCTCGGCCCCACTCGAGCCCGTTGTGCTGCTGCTGCTGGGCGGCGTGGTTTCCTCGCGCGTCGAGTCGCTCGCCTGCGTGGTGCTGGTGCTCGTCGAGCTCGCCGCCCGGCTCGCCGAGCTTTGCGCCTCCTGCTCGCTCGAGCTAGAATTTGAGCTCGAGTCTGAGTCTGGGGTGCTGGTGGAACTTGCGGGCGAGCTTGAGGCTCCGGCGCTCGCCGGGCTGGTGGGCGGCGCGTTTGAGCTGGTGGTGGCCGCGCTGCTCGAGGAGCCGCTCGCCGCCGGCGCTCTAGTTGTATTTGATCCTCCCGCCGTCGTCGAGCTCGAGTCCTCGGCGTCTGTCTCAGTGGTCGTCGTGGTCGCTCCTCCGCCGCCGCCGCCGCCAATCACCACACTTTCGGGGTCCGTCGTGGCTTCGGGCACGCTGGTGGGCGTGGTCGCCGTTGAGTTGCCGCCCGCCGACTCGGTGGTGGTCTCGGTGGACTCTGGCTCGTCGGTGGTGGCCGGCTCGCCGCTCGTGGACGTCGGCTCCGTGCTGGCCGCCGTGGTGGAGCTGCCCCCCGCACCTGCCACACTGCTGGACGCCGGCGCGCTCGTCGTTGTTTCAGCGGCGGGCGCCACGCCCCCTCCCGTCGCGTTCGTCGGGCGTGCGGGCGCAGTGCCGACGGCGCGCCGCTCCATGGCCGCGCCCGCATCGCCGCCCTTCGTCTGCTCGGGCCTCGCCGCAGACTTGGTGGCGGCGCCCTTGCTCGCCTCTGGCCGCTTGCCGCTTCCGGCCGCCGTCTTGCCGGCCGCGCCGTTCGAGTTCATGTACTCGTTCAGCGCCGGATGCAGGTTCATGGTGTCGCGGCCGCCCGACTGCACGCCCATGGGGGTGCCAAACTCTTCGTCAAAGCCGTCGTTCAGCGCCGAGCCGGCCCCCTGGCTGGCCACTTCCTGCTGCTGCTGCACGGCGCCCCCCTTGGTGCCGGCCTCTGGCGGTGCAGTGTCGCCGCCCGAGGTGACTGGGCGCCACGAGGAGGCGTACTCGGCGCTCTTGGGGGCGCGCTGCTGGCCGCCCAGCTGGATGATCTGCACCTGCTCCTCGATGGCACTCTGGCCGCCTCCTGCAGACTGGCCCTGGAAGGCGTTCACCGTGTAGATGGGCTGGTTCTTGAAGGCCGGAAACTGGTTGCCCGCGAACTGGAACTGCTGCTGCTGCTTCAGGTACACCGAGCCCATGGGGGCGCCCACTTTCGCTGGCTGACCATTGTTGTTATTGCTGCCAGTGTGCAGTGGCAGTCGCTGGTTCATTCCTAATTGCTGCTGCTGGTTCAGCAACGCCAACTGCTCTATCCCGTGCTCCTGGAAGCCATTGACTGTCTGGCCATTGAATCGGACCGCCGAGGGACCTTGCCCGAAGGGGGTGGGGCTCTGGTGGTTGCCAGCGGGCCGCTGGAGTTGCTGGTGGTGCGGGTGGCCCAGTTGCGGGTGGTGGCGGCCGTGGTGGAGCTGCTGCTGCTGAAGCTGGCGACTCGGCCTGTTGTTGAAGGGCTGCTGCTGCTGCTGGTTGTGGTTCCCGTGGTGCAGCATGAGCGGGCCAGCCGCGCCCAGTCCGTAGAGGTTTTTCATGGGGACATGCGAGGGGCGTGGCGCGCCGTGCGGGTGCGTCTGCGGCTGTGGGCGTGCGCGTCCGAATGCGTGCGCAGTGGCGCGCTGCACGGACTTCGGTTGCGGGTAGCCGCCGGCCATGAGGGAGGCGGCGTCGCTCTGCGGGCCTGCGGGCGCGCTCTTGGCCCCCGTTTCGTAGGCGCTGGCCGGGCTCTGTTTGCTGCCTGTGGTGGCGCCCACCTTCGTCTTGGCCGACTCCATGAACGGGTCGGCCCCCTTGAGCGACTCGATGAGCACCTGGTGCAGGTCCGACTGCTTGATGTAGCCTATTTGGAACTTCTTGGGCCAGGGCCCAGTCCAGGTGGACGCGCCGCCCGCACTGGAGCCCGACGCGTCCGACTCGTCCCGCTGCGACTGCGCGCCCGGCCCGCTCGAGTCGGCGCCGCTCGCGCTCGACTCCACAGGTTCGGCAATGGGAATTTGCACGTACATTGAGGACAGGTCGGTGGACTGTATCTGCTGCTGCTCGGCCTCGCCGGCCGTCTTGTTGGCCGCCTGCTTGCTGGCCCCCGATTGGCCAAAATCGGCCGCCTGTCCGCCCGAGCTTGACGCCGCAACCAACGTCTGGTTGCCGCCTCCCAGACCTGAGCTTGTCTTCTCGGCGCACACTGCCTGCTTGATCACCATTGTTGACACAGCCAACAGGCAAACTAGTGCCACCGGCCTGAATATGCTCGCCTCTTTTCTGCCTATTTTCTCGACACTTTTCGCCTCCTTTCCGCCCAACAATCTGCTGGTCTTCTGCTGGTTCCTTGAGCTATTCTCTGGGCCCGCAATCCATCGTTCAACCATTTTCTCGCCACTCTCCAGAGATAATCTTCCCGACTCGCTCGAGACACTCGGCCGAGACTCCAGCTTGTCGTTTGGCATCTTGCTGCTCATTTGGGCCCCTCTTGACGCTGACGGCATCTTAAGACTGCTTCTAGACTGTGGCCGCGCGGGCCTCTTGCTCGATCTTGCTGGCTCCTCTTCTGCCAACTCTTCCCTCTTCCGGTCAACGCTTTTCTCTCTCTCCCAGACACAATCTTCCAAAAGTCTTCTGCTCTGGTCAGAGTTCGGTGCTGTTCTGGCCACAACTTTCTCGTCCTTTTTCCCTTGCTTGTCTTCTTCTTCTTTGAAACAAGGAACAAACTGAGGAGGGAACGAAAGTGGAGAGAAAAACACGATCGATTCCGCGAGCAAGACTGAGTGGAGTGGAGAAAAAGTGGGAACAACAATATTTGTTATTATTATTATTATTATTATCAAATGTGAAAGCTGTGAAAGCCAACAGAGCTCTCTGACACTGGCTCGACGAGTGCGAGCAGCTGGCCGATGATAGTTTACCTACTCTCTCCAGCACCGGATGGGCTTAGGCTCATGAGTCCACTGAGTGAAGGAGCACTGAAGAGCAAAGGCAAAGCCGCAAGAAAACAACCAGCGATCCCTTTGATTGGCTAACTCCCAGTGGATAAGGCTGGCCGGTGGACGAGCGGAAAAAATCCAGTGAGAGTGACCACCAGAGCTCTGGATTGATGAAGAAGAGGAGGAGCTCTGGTGCTGTTGCGGCTGCAGCAGAGGCTGAGCCTTTGGATTAGCTTGGCGGCTCTCGTGCAGCCAAAAGACACAGACCTGCGCCTGGACAGCGCAGACCGTCTGGATTGGATGGTCCAGCGCGCATTGGAGAACAAGCGAAAGCTAAATGGAAGCGCATTTTTATAGGAGAAGATGGTGAAAAATCAGCTAAAAACTTGTGGGCGGAGCCAAGGAAGAGCATTCAAGTCTGGAGGAGAATTGCTCAATCCGCACACTTTCACCTCCCACCACCTCCTCTGTCCGTCCATCAGGCTCTCTCCGCCTCTCGCTCATAACAATAGACTGTCTCACATGCAAACTACTAGCGCCACGCCATCTGGAAGCTCACCATGATGATACTCTATCGTGAACGGATCAACACAGCCCCTTCGGACACCTCCTGAGACATTAGCTGCCTCTGAGAGGTAGTTCTATTTGATTGACTTGCTTAAAACCAGCGTGGGTGTTCCTGTAACAAAATCTGAAACAACAAACTGACATCTCATCTTGGCGCTTCTCTATCTGATTGGCGAGAAGCTGTTCGGAGACATCCATCTAGAGTGTAGATAAACAATATTTGGAACAGTTATTGCAACACATTCGTCCCATCCGGGCCTGCGCCATGCATCCTCCCTAACATCCTTACGCGCCTGCAGATCGTCGTAGCGCCAAATGTGATGCACCTGGTACAGTTGGCCAATTTGTGAAAAGAATCCAGCAACTCCATTGTCACGGTGTTTCACACCCTTCGACCACGCATTGGCCCACTCTATCATGGTTCCGGGTTTCAAAACGTACGACCGCATTTCGTAGAAAGAGTTGTGATCCTGGGGCTTGGGATGCTCCCAAAAACTAAATGACATCATGAATTGACTCTCGCGTTTCAACAAATCTTTCACTAAATCCTTATTCAGCTTCATAAGCGTTTCATTTGTTTTCATTTTCTTGTGTATTTCTGACACCTGCTTGTAACCATCGTGATACCTCCAGATATGAATGAATTGATCCTGGTTACCTATTTCTACTCTAAACGAAGCCACTAATTCGGCCTTGTTATCAGTTTTTACTGCCAATTCCTTTGAGTACTTCTCATACTTCCCCATATAGACGTCAGCAAACTCCGGTTTGGCATCATGATATTGCATTTCGTAAATGTATTCACTCGCCGATCTGAGCTCGTGTGTTTGATGTTTTTCGAGGATGTGATGTTTTGAGTTAGTGTGCATTCTAGTCGATCCATCAAATGCAATCGATGGAGAGTGAGGAGAGACTTACAGTAGCCTTGAGTGAGGCCTATTGCCAGTATTTGATAGACCACCGGGCGAAAAAACCTTATCTAACCATCCACCTTTACTCTGCTCATGAGTTTCCTTCTTGCTTGACTCTACTGATGTGAATCTGGTGGAGGGAACAGTTGTTAGTATAACAATGAAGTTGTCACATGTTCAACGAAGAACTTTTGAGAACCGAATGACCTACCTGATATTGTTCTTATTGAGGAGCAAAGTCAATGGTCTAGTTGCCGAGCTTGATGTCCCTGAGAAGCTTAGGGTTTTCGTAAGATTATTGAGCAAGAATGTCATCTTGAATCGGCTGAGGATAAACTATTGCAGGCAATGGTTGTCACTAAATATGCTTCGAAGGCACACAAATATTATGATTGTGGAAATTTATCGAGCTTTGCTCTTGTGAGGCACTTGCGTAGGTATATCTCTCACTATCAAGATAAGAATATTGCATAAATACTGTGTGGAAAGGCGCCACCTGATGTTCGTAATGATGAAAGGAAACCTTTCAATAAGCTGATCCAGTGACCATAATGTGTAATTTGTCCGAATATGAGGGGACACAAGTGGGATAGAGGGCTAGAAGTGCACTAGGGGAGGAGAAAATTCCTCTTCTGAGACGAGCGAAAGCAAACATGTTCGAGTCGGGCTCTCCCGCGGTCGCAGCCCGATAGACACGCCTCTCTAGATTGTCGGTCGTTCTGCACGCGTCTGGGCACAACCGCCTAGCTTCCCGCACACACGCCTCTCTCAGAATGCGGAACAGACATGAGCGTCACCGAAACATCGACCCCTGAAGCGCACGTTGTTTTTTGTGGCCGGTCTTATGCAATGCACACGGACTTCTGTAGCCAGATGGATGGTCACTTGTGGGTTTAATTTGCATATTGTCCGACTAGAACACCGTCCAGCATTTAGGATCAGTGTCAGCTTGCCATGTCTCCACATAAAAATCAAGTTATATCATATCACATTGCACCTTTTATGAGCCTAGTTCTGATCTTCTGCCATGCTGATCAGTCTGAAGGGCCCTTGTTCTAGTTGAGTTTCTCGTCGGTAAGAGGCGGGCCCTGAATCATAGTACTGAATCATGGTATTGAATCATGGGCCTTCTAGATGCAACACTGAGTGAAACTTTGTCCGAGATGGAGATCAAATTTTTGACAATTTGGTTACTGATTATGGTACATTTTATTTGCTCTACGAGTGTGGCGTTGACACATTTTCGACGCTTCTTTCGCGTTACGACTTGATTTGATCAGTCAAGTTGGTTAATGTTCCGTGTGTGTAGACAGCAAGATTAGTCAGAGATACCCGGGAGCAATAGGGCTACCAGAAGGGGTCATCCACAAACCATTGCTGAGTGAGGGTTGAGGAAGCGGCGTTGGTATTGAGGTAAGAGTGAGGTCGATTTTTGCACTGGTTATTGTGTTGGGTTTAACTTAGTTGTTTTGTTTGGCTGTCATCTTGTCATGGTGGTGGCTGTGTGCTTTGTCCTGAGCGTTGGTGTGAGTTGAAGAAGTGACAGAGGTTTCAGATTTTTCCGAGGCCGCTGCGACGCCCACTTCGACGGGTTGCCCGACGAAGTTTACGGGCGAGTGAGGTCCTTGGTGGTGGAAGGCGGACACTGACTCGACGGGGGAGGCGCCCACAACTCCGCTCGACTGTTGGCCAACAACTGAGCCCACCGGCGACGACGAGCCTGAGACTGACGAACCAGAGGGAACTGACGAGTGGTGGACCACCGACGAGGGCGACAGGCTACCGGCTGAGTAGTGCAGCTGGCTCAATGGGTATCCATAGAAGCTCATTGGTTGGCCGGCGTAGTGGGACACTGACTGCTGCTTGTAGGAGGGGAACATGGAGGGTGCGCTGTAGTACTGTTGGTCGACCGTTGAGGTGGTCACAACAGTTGGCTTGACGGCGTAACGAGTGAAAGCGTGCACTCCGTAGGGCTGGAAGGAGCCCTCAACGCCAGGCTGTGAGCCGACGATCTGGCTTCCAACTGGAACTGGGTAGGCCACCACTTGGTGCTGCTGGCCACCCACCTGGTGTCCAGAGGCCTGCACCACTGGCGAGTAGATGTAGCCCGCTCGGGCCTGGTAGCTCTTTTGCTGCTGCTGGAGGGGAGCTTGGGGCTCCTTCAGGGCTTGCTGGGAGCCCGATCTCTTGGTGGAAAATGGGCTGTCTGGCGCGTAGGACAGGGACGAGCCTGGTTCGTAGGAGGCGCTTGGGGTTCCGTAAACCGAAGAGCCAGCCTGCATGGGGGTGACAAATCGCGATGAGCCCGAGTTCAAGTCGGCCGGTGTGTAGTAGGAGTTGTCGAATGGATAGAAGTCAGAGGTTCCAATGGGACCCACCACGTAGTTGGGACCGCCGGCTTGGCGCACCATTGGGCCCGAAAAGGCGGCCGACTGGCCTGGTTTCACCTGTTGACCGCCGCTTGCTGGCTCGGCCGGTTGCACTGGTTGCGAGCCGCCCACCTGTTTCTCGACACTGTTTGTCAGCGATTTGTAATAGTTTGTGTAGTAGCCGTCGGCTGGGTTGCCGCCAATGTAGAGACCCCACGAGCCGAAGGGTTTGTAGTTGGCCGGGATGCTGGCTGATTCTGGCTGTCCATATTGTTCAGCGACCGCCTGTTGGCCAGATGGGACCGCGCCGGCCGAGTAGTGGCCAGGCTTAACTTGTTGGTCTTGGCCAACCACATGGATCATACCTGGTGAGTAGTAGGAAACGGATGGGGCCATATGCTGCTGGCCCTGGACGGGCACAATGTGGCTAGCGTAGTGGTACACGCCGGCGGGAGCGACCGGCGAGTGTTGGTGGGCGTGTGCGCCCGCTGCTACGTGCTCTGGATGGCTAACCTGGTGCTCCACGCCGACCGGCGGGACATCTGAGGCGACCGCGCTAACCGCGGGCTGTCCGACGGGTACCGCAACCGATGCGCCTGTCCATTGGTAATGGTGATGAGCGACGAGCGTTAGATTGTTTACTCTTACAAATTTTCGCCTATAGACACTTTTGAATCATCGAAGCCAATTAACCTTGCGCCTTTGCTTTGTTGACAGCCTCGTGTTACACTTACCTTGTGGTTGGGCATTTGAGACCTCTTGTGGTTGTTCGGCCAGAATCGGTTGGTGTGTTGCCACAAGTGACAGGATTACAATTGTTGCTATTGATTGGTACATCTTGGATTAGATTTTCTCAAGCTCTCTAAAATCTATACAGCACTAGGAGTCACACACAAATCTGATCGCGAATCTGAATCAATATAAAAATATATAACTAAACTGATGGCTAACTCTCGTTCGAATGACTGTCACAATCTGAGTGCTAGACGCTCTTATAGAAAGCGAGCTTGTTGATCACTGATTCGTGGTCGGCACGTGAAAGCTTGCAAGAGGCGAGCAGGGAGGGAGGCTTGTTGTGGAGGATTTGTGAAGTGAATCGAAAAAGGAACGAAATGAGAACCGGAAGGTCAAGTTTGCCCACAGTCGAGAATTGCCGCCAGACTTGTGGAGTTAACTTGCAGAGCGAGATACGCGGACAGCTCCAGGAGAGGCTTGGTCGTGGCACTTTCCGAAGCTAATGATACAGATGCAAAGGTTCACTCTCTTCTGGTGTCTCAAGCAGGGAAGTGAAATCGCTGGTTAAGTAAATGAATAATAAAAGAAGGAGGATAAATGAATAAAAAAACGAGAATTTCGTGTGATAGTGAGATTGCGCCTGCTACTCTCTAGCAAAGAGTGCACAACATCGCTCGCATTGGACAGGTTCTGACTGGCTTCTTCGCGGACCTTATCTGGCTAGCCGGCAAAGAGAAAGAGGGAGAGCAGATTGTAAAGCGAACCATGCAGAAGGAAGGCCGCAAAGGGACTGTGGCTACTGCGTCCCTTCTCGTTTGATCGCCATAAATAAATCTTGTAGAACTATTCGCATCAGCAGTAGAAAGCAAAACACCTCCTCCCCATCGGTAACTAATGCAACTTTGCAGTGAGGGTGCCCAACAGTTGGAGATGGTCCGACCCGATCGAGTGGCGTTGGCCATTCTCGAAGCCAGAGAGCAAACATTTCACGTGGCAGCCAACGCACCACCACCTCTGACTACCATCATTTAGGGCCATTCGGAATATTCTCTCTCTATCCAACCCCCTTTCTTCAGAGTTCTCGAATTTCTCCCTCTGACATTCACTTCGAAATCACTAGCTTTGATTTGAATGGGAGATAACTACTGGCGAAATCTTTCACTAGCTATCCCAGTTGGTGATCGAACGAACTCTGCCCTTTGGGGGAACTTTCTCGCACCACAACTCAAGATGGTTGTCGACGTCGAGTTGACTTTGTCGAATCCTTTCGATTTGCGGGGTTGTCTGCTGGAGAGGATCCCAAGATGGAGATGATAGATTAACTTGCTAGACTTGTACCTGTACCATGGGTCCAATTTGGCATATACAAGGTCACCAAGTGGGCCTGGAACCCTCAGTGACAACTCACCCTTTCATCCATGTTCTAGATGCATGATCGAATGGGAGCTACTCTCCGTCGGCCCAACCCGAAGAGAGAGAGAGAGGGGAACTGCTCTCTGCATTGGTCAGAGGCAAATGCGATCCCTTTGCTATTTCACCAAGATCTCTCTTCTGAAATATCTGACATTTGCTAATTTATCAAATGGATCTGATTTTCTATTGCTGGATCAAGGTCCACGAGCACTTAAATGAATTTTGTGGTTTCCTCTTCTCAAGTCAAGTTAAACCAATCCTTTCACCGCAATGATGAGAAGTCTGGCCATTCTCAGGAAATGAACAGAGATTCACCACCTCTAAGATGATGCCTTGAACTACTGTAAATAGAAGAGAAACGCGGCCAAAAGTTCCCTAAGCTTGGAATCAACTGAATCGAAGTCAAACTGTATTCCTGATACGCGGATCAAGCGGAAATATTCGAGGATAACCTGAGTGATTGCAACAATCGTTTAGGTTGAAGATCAAGCTGATGGTTTATCCACAAAGTTTGACTAAGAAATTTTTTATTATTACGTTGCGCTCGGCTGGACCTGCACTTGAGGTGACAATGTTCGAGCTGCTTGGGTTGTTGTTGGAGAAGGATATCAAGAAAATGTTGCTCAGTGAAGAGGAGCTTAGCTTGTCTCAGTTTCTGATAACAATCATCGATTTCTATGAGTTTCTATGTACATAACTTTGGGGCCGGGCAAATGGGCGCCCCTTGTGATGTGCGTCAACTACTATTGAAGCGAGCGCCTCTCCTGCGGGCCTGTCAAAACAAATGCCGACCATTAGCTCTGGAAACTGTGCACAGTTGCACGAGTGGCCAAAGGAGTGAAAGCATGAGCAAGCCGAAGATTGGCATCAGATCACAGCTCCGGCAAGCGGCCGACTTGGGAAAGTTGCCCAACGACAAGGGTGGCCCGCCGGCCGACCGATCTCTGCCGCCAGCCTGCTGGCCTCTGCCGTCTGGCAGAGTGGCCACGTTGAAGCCGGCGGGTCGCCCGAATGGAACTGGGCCAGCGCCACTGAGCACCGTGGGTCTGCCCTGGCTGGCCTCCTGGGCCGAGTCGAAGGTGCCCGGCTGCTGGAGGTTGAGATCGTTGCTAGTCACTGGGGGCCTGTCCGCTTGTTGTTGCTTGCAGTGCGGCTGGTTGGCATAGTCGCCGATGCACAAGGCGTAGGCATACACGTGCGCTATGTAGCTCTGCTCTTGGACCCCCTGGAACAGGTGGGCATAGGGGCCGCTGGCGAAGATGGCCACGTCGCTTCCGTCGTGGAAGGCCTCCTCCTGGTGGATGGCCGCGTGTTGCACGTAGTAGGGCGAGTCGGTGCTGTTGGGCCCCTGGCTTGGGTCGGGCCTGGGTCTCTGGGCACCGCCAGGTCCGTTGCCGTAGATTAGGGTCGTGTAGGGCAACTGGGTGGAGTGTTCCTTGAAGTAGCTTAGGCCCAGAATTGGGTTGCCGCGCGGCGCCAGCCCATTGATGGTGAGCGCGTGGGCATGGTCCGCGGTCACGCCCAGCAGCGTGTCTGCGGGGTCGACCATGTTGCGGGCCGTCTGCACGGCCCACGACAAGGCAATAGTTTCCCGCAGCGCAACGCCGGCCACATTTTCGTGGTGGGCGTGGTCGATGCGCCCGCCCTCAACTAGGAGCAGGTAGCCGAGTGGGTTTTTGGACAATATTTTGATGGCCACCTCGGTCATTTCGGCCAACGAGGGTTCGCCATCTCTGCTTTGGTCGCGTAGTTCCTCGTAGGACATGTGCGAGTAGGCGAACAGGCCCAACAGATAGTCCGTCTTGTCCACATTGATGGACCTTAGGTCGCGGGTACAATTGACAAAGGCGTAATTGTGATTGTTGTTGGCCCGCCGTTGGCCAATCCACTGCTCGATCAGATTGCGCCCATCCTGCCTGATGCCCGCCTGAGCACCTGGGCCTGGATCGACAAAGTTGGCACCAAAGAAGCAGCGCCGCCCGCCGCCCATGATCACGTTCAGCTTGCTTCCGGGCTCGTCCTCGACCAGCTGGCGCGCTATGTCCTTGCACTGGGCCTGCTCGAGCACCCCTCTGGGCATTTGGGCGTCGCACTCCCAGCGTCTGTTGGCCGTGTGCGCGTAGCCAGCCGCTGGAGTGGCATGGGTGATGCGCGTGTTAGTCACAATGCCCGTCGACTTCCCTGCCGCCTGAGCTTGTCTCAGAATCGAGTCCACCTGGTTCCTCTGCACTCGGGCGCAGTTTGTGTCGTTCAGCTTGACGTTTGCGTTCAGCCCAAGGGTGTAGAAGTTTGCCTTGACGCCGCACAAAATGGCCGTCGCCGTGGCCGCCGAATCGGGCACCTGTTGGTCAACATTGTACGTCTTCACGAGGGCCACATTGTGCAATTGTTCGAAGCTTAGCTGTTCGCCCTCGCCACTTTTGTTCAGCAACTGGCCGGACAAAATGCGGGCCGCCGTTATGGTGGTCAGCGACATTCCGTCGCCAATGAAGATGATTCCATTCTTGGCCCGCTCGGTGATGGGCGCCACCTTCAGCGCCTGGCCAAGGGCCTGTCTGCCCGAGCGCAGCCAAAACTCGCTCGTCCTCTCCGAGTCCTCGTGTCTAAACAAAACCTGCTCCTGCTGCTGCTGCGGTGCCTCTGTCTCCGCGCTGGTGCTCGAGGTGCCAGCCGCAGCCGCCGCCTGGAGGACGCCCCAACTTCCGGCCGGCCTTGGTCTGAGACTGTCGGCGAGCAGTGTGAAGAGCACCAGCAGCGCCAGACAGCCCAGAGCTGCTCTATGCAGTCGTGGCGAGTTGGCCTCAACTCTGACTAGTGTTTTCCTGCCAATTTCCGCACCTCTTCTCTTGTGCCGCTTGGTCCTCCTCTGGGTGCTCTGCATTTTGACTCAATCTTTTCCTCTTATCATCAGTTCTTCGCGCCTTTCTGCTCGCTTCTCTGGCGCCCGCTTCCACTTGTGATCCGCAGACAAGGGCGATCTGTGGATGATGAGCAATTAGATGATGGCTCTGGGCCGCTTCTTTACTTTTCTACTCTGCTTTTCTGCTTTGCCTTTCTGCTTTTCTGCCTTCCTCTTCACATGTGGACCCTTTTTGGATTGGCCAGCGATTTGATTTGCAGTTCAATCGATTTGGCCGCAAGCCCGCGATCAAAACTGGCGCTGATCGAGCAACATTTCTCGCCAGAGTCGCCCCGCAACTTAGCAAACTTGGCTAACCAGATGTTTTCAATCTCTCTCTCTGCTCGGCCACCAAGCTCACCACTAGAAAACTCAATCAACTGAAACTGTTGGCCCGCAATTGATGGGCGAAAACAAGCGGCAAACAAATGGAAAGACTCGCAAAAGTGCTCCTTGCTAGCACTGCGATGCTAGTCTGCGGCGCGCACCTCTGGGCCCGTTATGTTTGCGCGCCAAAGCGGCACGTCCGATTTGCGTGCTCGCTCGCGCGCCGAGTTCCACGCCAAGCTAGCTGGGCGCGCCTCGACGATTTGTTTCGTTCCGCTGCAGTTTGTTAGTCGGCCGCCTGTGTCTCTCCTATTTTTCCTCTCTTTTTCTCCCCTTCCTGCTCTCAGAGTGTATTTCTGTTCGCCTCTCCGCTCGATCTAGCGACTCGCTAGGCTGCTCGCGTGGGCGCGCGCCCCACTTGGCACGGAAATTTGATACAAATAATCACTCCAGTTTCCCTCAACCTCGCTCACTACTGCTGCTGCTGCCAATCTCCTGGGGCGTGGCGCACTTGTAGCCCGCAAATGACGATCGATCCAAAGGGAATGTTCGGGCCTTTTGATTCGCGGCCTTTTCCTTGAATGTTCCAGCAGGATTCCAGATTCTCTTATGCTCTTTCAAAGGCCGCAATCTTGTTCGAGCTACGGTCTCTCTTTCACGCCTACAACCACAGACTGTCGCTGGCTCTCGCTGTGGTTGGACCTAGTGATACTTAGTGGAACCAAAGTGAAAATAAGTGAAAAATAATCTAATCTGGCTCCCTTTGGCAAGCTCGGACGCGAGCCGCTCGAGTTTGCAGTTTGAGTTTAGTCTCGTGGGCACGTGTCTGGCAACACTTGGGACTAGGGTCACTGCAGCAGCGGCAGCAGCGTGTCCATTGGAGTGGGGAAAAAATCAATATCAACTAAATTGTCTGTGAAATTAGACTCCACTTTTGGTGCAATTGCTTGGCGCTATTGGTTTGCTCTCGTGAGACTTGATGCTGTGCTGTTTTTGCCTTCCCTTTTTCCTGTTCTCTTTCAACGGAATCGACCGATAAATATGTCCTTCCAATAAATCTTTCTGAGTTTGCAGACTCCTTTTCCAATTGAAATCGTTTGTCAAATGCTCGCATTTCACTCAACTAACTTAACACACACACACAGACTCATGCTCGAAAGTTCAATTGAATGCGAGGGCGCATTTTTTGCCCACTGACACTTGTACGCCCAAGAGTGTGAGATAATAATAACTGCCAGTTATTAGCCTACTCTATTGGATGCAAATGGCGCATATTTGTTCCCTGTTTGCAGCCTCAAATTCATTGGCCAAATTCAACATCACTGAGCTCAAATATCTTCTCGCCTCTCTTTTTCTCCTCCACTTTGCCTCAGCCTCCAGTTCTCTTGTCTGATTGTCCAACGAGGACGAGAAGAGCATGCGTCTAATTGAGTGACAGTCTGGCGCTCAGTTGTCTGCCTGAGAACAAAGCGACCAACTAATTAGGAGGGAGCTCTCTAATTGAGACCAGCCAGTCTCCATATCGGACGGAGAAGATTCCGACCCTGCTGCATAATTGCTACGGATTTCCAGCTCAAAAAGTGCCAAAGAGGGACTATTTTTCATACAAACCATAAAGCGACAACACAACAACAACAACTCTCCAGCAGTTCGCTCGGCCTAACTCGGCCCTTCAAACAATGGCCAATGGTCTCTGGGGACTGAAAAGCGGGCTTATCTGGTTTCTGAATACACACATACATCGGGCACAAGCACCACCAACTCTGAACCAGCCCTGCCTCTAAAGACTGCAAGTATCGCCTCCTCGCCTTCTCTTCTGCTGCTCCTCCTCATCTGCCGCCGTTGTCACACGAGAACGACGAGGCCCAAGCAATCGTTCAGCCAAGTGTAACGATCGCTCCGCCTTGCGATTCCTCGCCAAGCTCCAAAGCCAGATTGCATCCGTCGCTTTTGTCTTTGCTCTCCCTCTTCTGCTCCTTCTTCTTGTTCTTCTTCTTCTTCTTGGCTATCTGAATTTGGCACTCGCCGCGCAGCTGCCTCACAGGCAAAAGCTCCACTAACGCCCAGCAGCTCAACGAGTGTGGCCGTCCAACAACGCGCTCTCTTGGCCAGCCTCTTGGCTCGGCCTGGCCAAGCATGCCGCCACACAGTCTCAAGCCGCTGCTCGCCCTCCGTCTGTCTGTCCGTCCGTCTGCCTGTCTGTGTCTCTTGCACTCTGTCTCTGTCTCTATCTCGCCAAGCTGGTCTGTTTCGGCGCCATTCGATCGCCTATCTCCAATCGAAGCTCAGCTCCTCCTGGCCAGAAACTGGCGCCCCCGCCACAGCAACAGGTGCCAATCAAGCGGATTGCTCGAGCAAAACAACAAAAACGCACCAATCTTTTCCCGTTTTCTCTCCATCGATCTCTCAAAGGCTCTCGAGGTGCACCAACAATGATAAACTATCTTTCGTGGGAAATCTCTCTTACCAAGAGATGGATACCTACAACTAGTGGCTGAACAGATGGAGAGAGAGAGGGAGAGAGACGGAGAGAGACGGAGAGAGCGGCTTTGTGTGAGAGTGTGTGGCCTGTGGGCAAGTTCAGGAAGTTAGTAACAAGATGAAATCACATCAGATTGCAGACAAATAGTTGCCGGTTCTCAGCGTTTATGTTTCATTATATTGCTCTATGTTATATCCAGAGATTTTCCAACTTTTGAGCCGCTCGCGAAGCGCCTGAATCAGCCAGCCCAATATCCAGCCAAAGGCCGCGCTCTCGCCGTTCGACCACACTCTCTCGTCAAACATGATCCCAGCTCTGTGCAACTTTGAATGGAGACACAATACCAGGCGGCACACAAATCCAACACACTAATCCACTTCCGGAACACCACCAGGCACTTTGCGTCCTTGTGGAGGAAAAAATGACCAACCTTCGGCAGGCAAAAAACAAGGGCTCTTACCAGTGGCCAAGGTTAGCTTTAGTCTATGCCTGTGGCTCTGCGGGCAGCTCGTTTGTATTGCAAATCGATGGTCGACTTTTGCCCCTCGCTTGCTCCTTGGGCTCCATTTTTTCGCCAACCAGCCAAATGGCAATGAAAAAGAAACCATCCCCTTTCGTCACTTCGTTCGGGACTGTTGCACTTTGATGAGTGCTGCAGTTTCTCCGCTCCAAAGGATGGCACTCGACAGGGACGAAAAACAACAATTATTCGAGTGCCTGGAAGTTCCCAGTGCTCCGGGAGAGAAGTAGAAACAAAGAGAAGCATCCTCGTCCTTTTTTCGACCACCACTCGTTGCAGAAGAACCGGCTCCAGTTGAAACAAAGTTCCACAGTTTGATCACTTGATTGGTTCCCTGCTCTCGAGCCATCGTTCTTGCCTCTGCTGCACTTGCCGCAAGGGAAGAGTGAGTGGTTAGAATCGTTCCAATTGGACAAACTTGTCGACCTTACAAAATGCGAACGAGCTCCTCCCGTGGACTAGTACTTATGGCACTTTTTCAGCAACACTGCTACACTCATGCCCCAACGACGACGACGACGACGACCAGACCACTTCTTTGACCGAGTGGCGCCCGCCCAGAGCACACCAGTCAGTGGACCAGTGACAGCATTGAAACGGCAGCTGAATTCAGACGGCTCGTTGCTTGTCTTTTGTTGTCTCCGAATCAGTGAAACAAAATAGTTGACACTCCGCTGGTCTAGACATGTGCAGTCAGGAAAATCTGTCATCCACTTGATGCGCCCCCGAGTGAGCGGGGCTGCAGTACGGGGGGCAACTTTGTTAGACAGAGCCAGTTTTCCACTACCACCAACCATTGGGCACCTCTTTGTTGCTCTTTGCCGCTCTCTCCAGAGCTTCTCCAAAGAGGAAGAGCAAAAAACAATAGATGAGCTCTAAAAAGTGCTCATGTGCCAATGTTCTGACTATTTGGTGTACTTGAAAACTTCTCTACTCCATCCAGCTGTAGTTATCCTCCTCAATGGAGAAGCACTGTAAAATACAAGATAATTTGCCCTCCATCACCGCTGTCGAATCACCTGACCACCCTGAGGGAGCACGATTAACTACTCCATGTGCTCCAACATCAGATGGACTAGCTCTCTGTATCTCACTAGAAACTATCCCGACCCTCATACGCTCATTTCGGCAGATGTGATGCTTTTCAGAGACGAGAACTCTCACCATTTTCACACGAACCAGCTCAATCTGTGCCATCTGTCAGCTCTCGAGACATGCTTAGAAGGGAGAACTGTTGTTGTGCGAAACCTTTTTATAATCCAACCTCATTCGGCTCTGTCATGAGATGCCAGTATGATTGCTTTCGAATGGGTACGATTATATTTCTCCAAAGTCACAATGGCTATTGCTCATCTGATGTCTCCTGCTTGATTGTCCTATCCTGAAATTGCGCATCCATTTCAGAGGGTTCCCCACCAGTTGCAACCTCTTTGGGCTCTGTTTCACCTGTCTTATTTCCTTTCGCCTTTGCATTATCGGACAGCTCCTGTTTTCCAACAATTTCCTGCCTGGGCACTTTCACATCCTCAACTGCCTCTTTCTTTTCTGTATCACGTGACAGTTTTTTCTCCTCCTTGAGCTCCTTTAACTGCTGTTGAAGGTAATAGATTGTATTCTGCATCCCTTCAACCTCTTCCTCTAATTCCAATAGGAATTCGTCCAGTTCAGTTTGGCTCTTCTTCATTTCTTCTGAGAACTTTTTCTGCAAAGCCAAATTACCCGTTAATTGGGCCACCCATCCGGTGGACATCTCTTTGCCTAGTTCTTCATTTTCATTATGTAATAGTCTGCATTTGGCCATTAATCTTTTTCCAGTTGTACTGTCAGGTGTGAACTTCCATGCGCTAAGTTCGTTTTGCATCTCCTCTACTTTCACCTTTGCGGCTTCCATCTCGCTTTTCATCTTTTCAAACATCATATTTAGGGCTGGATCAACTAATGTAGATTCTAGTTGATATGACGTTGGTAGTTGACTTTGTGTGATGAGATCGAGTTTTTCCTGTAGTTGATTGATTTTCCTATCTCTTAATGTTAGTTTCATGCATATATTGTGGAGTCTCTTCTTATATTTAGTTTCGTTTGATTGCAGCTCATGCTGTAAACTATCGCCTTGCTTCCCAAGCTCTTCAACAGCATTTTCTAACTGGTTGATATATGCCTCTTGTTGCAACCATTTGCAGGCCAATTCTTCCTTGGTTAAGTCGTCAAGATGGTCGTCGCTCAAATGAATACGACGGGCTATTTGCTTAGACGAAGAATTCATTGTCGTATAACTTCCTAGAGTTAAAATGGAACTCGTGCTCGATACTTAGTGATGATCCTCATCAAATGTTTATAAAATGATAAAATGACGATCAATGATTGACCAATGCAACTACGTGATAAATGTTTCACTGAATTTTTGACACAGTCCCTGATATAAATGCATCAATCGCAAAGCTGAAACTGTGCAGAGCTGTGCACTGTTGTCAGCTGTGAGTCCAGGGTGGATTCCTATCTGAGAACCATATTTTTTCATTCTCATGCATGACCTGACTATGTCAAACATTTATAGATTACTATTTACCGGCTAATTCTAAAGCTTATCCATCAAATATGTGCATTGGATCCCAATTACTCATGTCTTAATCGGCTCAAGCTTGAAATCTTCCACTGTCACGCCCTGTTCGGGTTTGCATAGGACCGCTTCAAATGCATCTCATTGCACCGATTAGATCATGTATCGACGAGATACTCGAGATCACAGGCTCAGGATTGAAATCCATGATATTGGATGAGTTCACAACTGGTGTCGTAGGCTCCAGCTACACCAGATCTGAGATGCTACTGAGAGAAGTGTATCTGTTTGAGTATATAAACACGATATTTGAATCCACTGAGCGTCTGAGTCAGATGAAATGTATAGTTATCTTAAGATCTAGCAAGGATAATGTGGAGAATCTGTGTCGTGAGCTCAAGCGTCCACACTATCGTACTTACCATATATATTTCACAAGCCGATTGGGATCAACGACAATCCAGAAATTGGCCGAGGCGGATGAGAGAGAAGTTGTTCGTTGTGTTAGGGAGCTTCCAATCAATTTCCAACCCATAACACCATTCCTATTCTCTCTTAAGCTTATCAATAAGACCTATGATCTCCGTTCAGACGATTGGCAGACTGATGGACTCAGGATTTGTACCGAAGGTTTAGCTAGCACCTTAATAGCTTTACGAGTGAACCCTTACATAAGGTACCAGACCCAATCAAGATTGTGCAAAATTTTGGCCGAAAAAGTCGGAAATCATATAAAAAATGAGTCTTTCAGGAACATAAATTGGCGCAAGGTGGCACCCTTCGATAAGGACAGCCTATTACTCATCGTTGATCGTCGAATCGATCTAATATCACCTATAATCAATAAGTGGACTTACTATGCAATGATTCATGAATTCTTCGATATTCAAGGCAACAATAGAATCAATCTAGTCGACGTTCCAAATCGTCAAGCGAAGGATCCAAAAGAGATGCTGATATCAATGGAGAATGATCAATTTTTCCAAGACAACTACAATAAGAATTATGGCGAGCTCGGAACCATCTTCAAAATGGCCATTGAAGACCTTAAAACAGTAACAAAATCATCAAATAAGATTGAAACCATGGAGGATATGCGAAAATTTATCGATGAATATCCGGAAACCAAACGTTATGCGAGTAACCTGCACAATCACGTTTTCCTGATGTCTGAGATATCTCGCTTGGTGACGGAGCATCATTTGCTAAGTGTTTCCGAGTGCGAACAAGAGCTTGCCTGTAGCCTAATATCAGACAGTGAGATAATCAAGAAGATCAAACAGTTGGTAGCCAGTGACATGATAAGTCCGAATGATGCACTCAGGCTCTGCTGCTTGTACTCTGTCTGTACGAAAGCTGGCCAAAGAAATTCCATTATAGGAGACTTGTTGAAGTTATTAAAAAATAGGAAAGATATTAAGAAATCTGATTTAGATATTGTCAAACAGATACGTGAGTTTTCTCGCTCAAAGCCTCAAAACCAACTCGACGAGAAAGTGGAACAGGTTGCAAGGAAAATTGTTCAGGGAGTCAAGGGCGTAGATAATGTGTTAACTCAATACAAGCCCCACCTGTCCAAGCTTCTTGATGGTTTGAAAAGAAGTTACAGATTGAAAGAAGTCGAATTCGCCTTTTCAGGCGAACGGTATAAGGAGGAAGCTCCCAAGCGGGTTATCATATTCTTTGTCGGTGGGCTCACCTACGACGAGGCAATCCTCGTGGACCAATTCAATCGTTCCAACCGTGAAACTAAAGTGATTGTTGGTGGCACAACTATGCACAACTTCAGGTCTTTCATTGGAGAGGTTCGTGAAGCAATATTGTACGGCAACGAATCAGCGCCCAGCTGAAAAGTTGTGTAAGCCTATGTTCATATTGAGTTAACACTAAGGTCGAGATCTAGAGATTTCTCCTATTGCCAAAGAGATTGAAAAATCAGGGTAGTCTGTAGATGAACGTTATAGAGTTTATTGGTGGAGTTCATTGAGTCCGCATAGGCACCCACAGTATAGTGTTTCTAAGTTTTGTGGCTGAATTATCCGCTGAGCATTGTTTCGGGCCTTTTGTTTGAAAACAAGACCCGATCGAGTCATCTTCATGCGATTTTTGTAAACTTTGCATGCTCTCATTGGTATTCTTGGACCAAGACAGGCTGAAACGCTGATTGATTGCACAACTTTTATATAATCGACTCCCGGAGGTCAGCCCCTCACTTTTAGCTGAGGGGGGCTCCTCGTGACGTTGTGGGCCGAGATGAATATTCATCTTCTGCTGATTGTTCGCCCTTAATCTTAGACTCTTGGCTGCTTGATTATTACCCGACTTTCTTTCACTTCTTTTCGTCTTGGCGGCCTTCGAATTACGAGATATTCTTGCTCCCGCTCTGGACTGATCGGCACAATCAGCCGTCTCTCGTGGCCGTGTCGTTCTGGGTTCGCCTGTCCATGAGGGGCTTGGCTGCAAACTTGACTGATTATCTTCCCGCGTCGAAGATCCGACTTCGCAATCGTTAATCATTGGAGCGCTCATTCTGTTGGCTCCCGTCTCGTCTTCTCTATTCGAAGCCAACAATTCGGATAAATATCTTATGTAGCCGATGGCCAATCTCAGAATGTCAACTTTGGTGAGTCTGGAACAGGAATAATTGAGCTCTGAGTTGTGACCAGCACCAATAGATCCTATCCAAAAGTCACATTCGTCGCCCTTATATGGTGGCAAGTGGTTCTTGAGTGTCTCAAAAGCTCTATTGATCAGCAGCATCCGGCGTCTTTCTCGCATATTTGCTAAATCTCTCCGTGGGACTGCTTTCTGTTTCAAATCAGCCATTTTGTGCCCTCTTTTTCTCTAAATCATCCGCTAGAGGCCTATAAAATAGCCTCCATCATGACTACACTCAATCGGGCGCGAAAAGTTATCAATATATTGCGAACAATCCGTCCTAAATGAGAGGCAAAAATGTCACTCTGCGACCAGTGTCCTCAAAATGAGCCCCAATTGAAATTTCTCTCCATATGAGAATTCACTCTCCCACAGTTACAGGGCAGCAACCCTCAATAAAAGGGAACTGCAATTTCGTTTCATGCTCGCCTAGTCTGATACCGAAATTTCGCCTCGCCCAACTAAAACTTCCGTTTTTACCGGCATTTTTACCTGTGTCGCTTCATTTTAGCTGCCAAAAACAGTGTAATGTGTCATGGTAGATGTAGTTCCAGCTCGTCCAACTCATCACCATCAACGGTTCAGAGCTCGCAGCTTGGATTGGGCGCATAGCGCTCTTAGTGGCCTGCTCTTAGGGAGCGTCGTGTGCCACTCGTGACAAGTTCCAGAACTATGGAGTGACAAACTCTGCATTGCGTCTCCCTCTTGAATGTTGGACTCCAACAGACATCACGAACTTCATTGCTCGTCCCCAAAACACGTCAATCTTCCCGCTCATATGCCTCAATATTTCAACCACCGCCAGTTCACCGGGGCTAGAGTCTAACAACCTGCCTGTCTGAGCGGAGCACATCAGGACCCTCGTTGGGCGCCAGAGTTGCATTGCAAATTTCTTAATGGTCCTCCTAATGCCTGGCGGCACAATCGAACCGATTGAATTGGCCCCCACGCACCTCCAGTTGGCTCTCAATATATGAAGTTATTTCCAAGAGCTGCGTGGTGAGCATTAAAAGGCAAAGCATTTAATACCACTCTAACGCCTACCAACTTAAAAGTAGTCTAACGTCCCCCGAATTGCTGGGCCGAGTCTCAGTCTTCCCCCGGCCGGCCATCTCCAAACAAGCACTCCTGACTCTTTGGAACTAGTGTTCACTCGAACTAAGTGAAACACGAAAGGAGAGGGCACTCAAATTGGACCTCTGGTTTGGCAACATTACCCACGAGCACGAGGCTGAAATTCCTAAGCAACGCATCACGGTCTATGCGGCGCAACTTGAAGCTCTTAGTGCAAGCCAGCAGCTACATGGCGGAAGCTTACCAAATGAATCGAGTGCCTTCCAACTCCAGCATGCCTGTGAATGGAATAAGAGCTATGAATTTAGTTGCCATAAGTCCTCATGTGTCTTCACGAAGGGGCCCAAACCTTTCAGTTCACGGAACTGAACTCACTCGGGGCACGTTCCCTACCCGAAATGACGACCTGTGTCTCAGTGAATCACTAATTTCTACAGATTCCGTCGTTTCTCCCATCGAACATTCGCTCCTTTTTCAATCAAGATGGTCTCTCAGGCAGAAGTAGGTCCGCAAGTGTACACGTGGTTGGATTTGAATTGCTAGTTTGGCTATCAAAGATGGGCCTTACTCCATCCACATTGCGCTGCGAGTGAGGACTGGCATCAGTCGATTACACCGCGCAACCAACAGTCTGGTTTATTTTCAGCAGTCGAAGCTGCAAACTATCAGTTACTCTAGTCCCATGGTGTGGGGCCCACTCTCAGTAATTATACAATACAAAACTGACGAGGAAGCGGGCCCGAGGCTCGGCGACCAAACCGTGCGGTCGTCGCCAGTGAGGCACCCCGGCGCCCCACTTTGCCCCACAATTGTTACTTTCCAGGTCGACTAGTCCCACCATGACCATGGTGGCAAGGCGACAAAGATAGCGGCAAAATGAGGAATAGAAACGATGAGTGATAGCGTTTTAATAATAGAGCTCGCTTTGCCGAGTGGCGATGATACATCGCCACTTATAATTGCAGCTTCGGAACAAGAGACACGCCTTGCAAAATCTATTCTTTTCTACATCCATAGCGAACATTTTTCCCCGATAGCAATCAATGGAAGAGCTCCGTAGTATGAGATTATATTTGTTCTCTCTTTGTTTTTGTTTCTCAATGTTGAACCCATCTTTTGGTGAGTAAGGGTTTAGCGACAGTCAATATAGTGAGCTAATTCAAAGCTCCTCAATGTAGTGAAAGTTATCCTCCCACTAACTTTTGACCCTCTTTTCACCCATCCAAAGGGAGCGACGATGAACATCATGTCAAGGCGCTCAAAGACCTGGTTCCGGATCACCCGCATTTGCATGAATTAGTGGACAAAACTAGCGCCGGCGATCTAGAGGCGAAGCACAAGTTCGAGCGTGAGGCTCTGGCAGCTAGATGTAAGTTGCACCTTTGAACGAGGCTTTTATAGATTTAATAGACAACTAATTAGAATTGTATGCTCAAAAATCTTTTGAAAATTTCATTTCACCCAGTCAATGCAACAAGGGCCAGATTACCGGCCACCACTGATGAGGAGCATGTTGTTCTACATTTCTTGGACGATTATACGTCCCATGTGACTGGCTCAAACAATGATCACAAGTTTATGCAACTAGAACCCTTCATCGACATGCTGGGCAAACATGACGATCTTAAGAACAAGATAATCGATCTTGGCGCCAAAATCGAGCGAGCTGAGTGCGATTTCACCTGTTTGGGCGACCATTTGACGGACATTCTCAATGATGCAATGGAGCGTATGCTGAAGCGAGACGAGCTATGAGGGGCACTCGCTGCATCGACTGGCGACAGCTTAACTAACCAATTTGCGTGACTCGGCATACGAGAAATAATAAATCAGCTCTGTGATGCTGACTCATGATTGTTCCAAATTTTCAACCATTTCAAACTGAGCTCCACCACAGCCAGGAGCCACATCTTTACAACTTCACTGCCGTCAGCATCCTGTTCCTCTGAATTTGTCTCCATTTCATGATTCGAAACTCTCTACTCGATCGCTGGCTTGACTTATATTCATCTCATCATTCCGTATCCTGCCACCAAAGACGATCCACGATGCTCTCGAACATACTCAAGATCTGCACCCTGATCATAGCTTTAGTTCCTCGACTCACCGCCGATTATGGTAGCCATGCACCACTGTCACACGGCAAGCTGTTAGGTGGGAAGTCAGAGGGGCAGTATACCAGGAACCAGAGGAATGTGAGATTTTTACAAATGGGTTCGGCGCCCCAAGAAATCAATGTTGCTTCACCACCTTTGATATTCACTAACGAACGGTTGAACAACAATCAGAATTTTCCAAACAATCCACATAGAGCTAAACCAGATAATGAGGTCACGCCATACCGGAACGACGAAGCACAGTTCATCAATCAATGGTTTGCAACTCAACAATTGCCGGGAAACTCAGCCACTCAATTGACACATTCAGCAAACATTCCACCAAATCTTAATCAAATGGATACGAATCATTTTGAGCAAGTCTTGAGGGATATCAGTTCGACTAGGAACAACCTCGATGATGCGACTAGAAAGTTGGATCTAGCGAGCATCAACGATCGAAAAATTGATTACCAGAGAAAGGTGCCCTCGGAACAAAGAGTTTTCACAAACTCTGGTCCATTGAGGCAGTCAATCAACTTTGGAGCAAACCAGAACCTTGTGAGACCGATGAAAGCAATGGATTTAGACAGACACCAAGACGCCTTCCACAATAATCACCATCCAAGAGTGCTACCGCTCAATCAGAATAACATAAATCAGATGGGACAATGGGGAGATCGAGATCAATTGAGAAAAGCTAAAGAGAATAGGGCAGATGTGAAGGCAGATGATAGGGTTGACCATAGGGTAAGCCACTTAGGAGGGTCAAAGAGACTTTTGGCTCACGAAGGCTTGGGCTTGCCACCAGGGTGCATTTCGCGAGCCGCACCCTATACATCGCGATGCGAAGATCATCTGATCAAGCGACTAAACCAGGATGCTACCGAGGGTCGAACAGTGGTCGATGTATCTAGAAGAGTCTGTTGCGCCTTATTTTGGCATAAAGATTGTATTAGAGGCGTCGTCGTGGAAAGATGTCCAGACTCAAGCCCTCCAGCTGCAGATATTTTACTTGGATCACGTAATTTGGACTTGACTTTATCTTGTCAGCGTTTCAATCGGGAAGGTTGTAATGGGGCAACATCTATTGCCAACTATCCTCCTCTTGTCATGACAGTGGTCAGTTACAGTATTTTAGTATACAAATGTATTAGCTCTATTGTTAGGACTATCCAGCTCCATGACCGTATCCTGGGCTGACTGAGTGTTATTTTGGTGTTGATTTGTTTGGTCCTGCATTACATGTTTGTGGGTCTGGCCGCGTAATTCGAAGTAAACCTGCTCTTTCACCCAATCTGTGGTGTGAGGCACCCACAGCTTGGTGTCCTGATTTTCCTCCAAGCACACCAATTCTGCAAAGAAAGTGTCCATGAAATTGAATAAATCATCGCTGGTGTACTCGAGAGGTGTCTCTTCCAGATCACCCGTAGGATTGTCTTCTTTAAGCATGAGCCATTCCTCGAAATAGTCGATGATGTGTTGAGATAGTTCACTCAAGTTGGAAAATTGGTTAAATGACCTTGTGGCCAGTTGGTCATCTTTGGCAGAAGAGAGGAGCACGTATGCCATGATTTCGCTCAGTTAAGATTGTCAGTCGGGTAATATAAATTGTTAAGTAACCCCGATGAGATAATTTCGATAACAAGTGTCCAAAACAGATGTACATTCATGTTAAGCGAGATGGGGGTTTGCATCCTCTGGTTGCAACTTGCATGGGGGAGAACGAATGAGCACGCGGTGCACGCACCGACCAACACATGTAGAGTCAGAAATACAGTGTAGGCTGCAGGCTGCAGGCTTGCAGCAACAAGCAAAAGCCAACCAGGCTGGCGGCATTCGGCTAGCTTTTTCCGCTAGCTGCGAAGACGATTCAGGCAACGAAAATATGCGCGGGTTTAGCAGCATTGTGTGAACTTCTGTCTAGTCGAGGAAATCCTTTTAGATTTCAGGAATTTACAGATACTTTCCTCATCAGAGACCATCCAACATGAAACCAGGATCTATGAGATGCGCCACAAAGCGCCTAGCTCGTTTACGGGTACTATTGTGGCTCAATATTCAGGCATAATACATTCCATGTTCCAAGCGTAGTTATGCTAAGATATTTAGGCCTGGCTATATCCAAAGTGCAATACTTTACCATCACAAATACTGTTGGTATCAGCTCCAAGCATGCTTTCAAATTAGATCAACCTATTCTTCGGAAAGACTTCCTGCCGAGAATCGTCCCGTCAAGCTGTTGTTTTAGGAATCAATCAATTTCTAGCCAAATTTATACAACTACATCCTACTCCGCATCTTCAAGATACCGGGGAACTATCTCAACAAAAAGGGCCATGTCGGACCAAACCAACTTCAAGGCTGATGAGGAGTCCCTGCTCAGTGAAAAGTATAAACCGAGGGAATTGAGTGTGAAAACTCCTTATGGCCATATAGCATTGATGGAATGGGGCCAATCTGATGCACCTTACAAGATATTTTGTAGTCACGGTTGGCTAGATAACGCTGGATCCTTTGAGCGCCTGATCCCGTTCATATTAGATTATAAGGACAACAGCACAAAGTACCATATTGTGGCTATGGATATGCCGGGAGTTGGACATAGCTCTCACAAGCCACCAGGTGGCGAATATACACCACTATCGATTGTCATGGAAATGCGTCGTGTACTTCAGCATCTGGGCTGGAATAAAGTGACCCTTCTGTCACACTCATTAGGTTCTCACGTTTCCTTTTTCTATTCAGCGATCTATCCGGAGCAGACTGAGACTATGGTGTCCATAGATCTTACCCATCCCATCACCAGGCACTTACACAATTGGAATGTCACTATAGCTAGCTCTATAGAAGATCATTTTAAGGCTGAATACAACCAACAAGACAATGATCCAACGACTGATATTCGAGTCCCGGTATACAGTGAAACCGATGCATTGAAACGGCTTATGGATGCCCACTCTTCCTCTTTGACATTGGAATCGGCGAAAGTGCTCTTGAAAAGAGGCGCCACAAAACAAAGCTGGGGTTACACGTTCAATAGAGATGCACGATGGCGTAGCCTTTCTCTGGAATTTAGGCCTGATGACGATATGATGTTGAAGCTTCTTCAGAATACGTTCAAACCGAATCTCTTCATAATCAAGGCTGATAAGTCGCCTTATCATAGGCCAGAAGAAATTCGTATGCAGTATTACAAGATTTTCGAGAAGAATTGCCGAATATTCCGCGAGACAATGCTCGAAGGCACGCATCACCTTCACATGAATACCCCTAAACCTGTTGCCACCGCTATCTGCGAATTCTTGGATCTGGTTCGGAACAATGGTGACAAAAAAGTGCCAATAACTACCGAGGGTACGGTTAACATGAATAAGAGTAACCTCTAGAATCTTCCACCAGTCTTGTGTGCTGGTTGAGTTTTGTCTGGGTTCTTAGAACTCAGCAGGTTTGTCCAGGACACAGCATAGGAATGCGAAATGTGAGTGTTTGGGTCCGTTCATATGTATCTCTGCCGGCGTATTAAAGCTTCCAGTTCGGCCATCACCAATCAGATGGGTTCGTTCCAACGAGCCCTAAGTTGATTTGCGGCGCTGAATCGACTGGATCAATCTTCGAGATTGAAATCACTGATTCGAATGCGGGCGTCTGCCATGCCTTAAGTTGTCTGCTGGAAGGCATCTCGGTGAAGATCTTGATTCATTCGATATTTGAATGAAAATCTCCATTGAGGACTCCAGTAAAGCGAGCTCGAGATCATAGGAAGAGTAACGAGGGGAGTCAATCAATCGAATGTATGCACGAGTCGAAGATATCGGACTAATGAACACAGTCTCAAATCGCAAATATGTTATGATTCGCAACAGTTTCACACTGTCTATTGTCTGTTATTTACTTAATTAAAACTTGCTGAAACAAAAGGCGTTTTCCCACAGTTTTTTTCAAACTGTGGGAAGACTCACTCAGGTTAAGTAGACCATAACCAATGAACTGCGCGCAGGGGTCTATAGTCGGACCGCATTTCTACCCGCTAGGAATCATACACTTCAGCATCAGGGAGAAAGTGAGGCAGTAGGCGATCGGATTTTGCCGCCGTGTGTGAGCAATATTGTGTTGACGTTGATTGTTGTTGTCTAGAAAATGAAACTATCAGATATTGTCTCCCCCTTCACATAACCAGGTTGTATCCTGAAAGTTCTCGATCTTCATCCCTCCTTTAGTGCAATCAGATTGCAGTTATGATGTCATAATGGACGACAGATTTGGTGGTTCAGAGCATAATAAGATCGACCCGATGAAGAGGTACGTCCCCAGTCAGGCCACTAGCTACGATAGGGTCCTATGTGATGAGGCGTTGCAACATTTCAAGTCGGAGCAATATGATTTAAGTGCCGAATTGTTCGCCAGGAGTCGAAAACCCTTCGAGGAAGTAGCGTTGTTGTTTATGAAATCAAAGTGCCACAAAGCCCTGAAAAAGTACCTCACCATACGATTACAAGAATTTGACCTACCGGCTCAGGCCTTGCAGTTCTCCATGGCTTTGGCATGGCTCTTAGAGATCATTTGTTCATCGATGAGCATCAAGCGTTTACAGGATTCTTCAGAGCAAACTAAGGTAGAATTAGATGAGTTGTCGATGGAACTAGAGGAACTCTTTGGGAGCAAGCAGGTCGTGGATTGTCTGAGGGACCATAAAAATTTATTCTACGGACTGTTGAGAAATTATTCTGACGAGGAGACCTTCATCAGGGTAGCCGAACTGATCGGCGATCACGAGCAAGTCGTTCAGAGTTACTCTAATGCCGGTGAATTCGAAAAGTTGTTGCAGGTTCTACGCTCGGTCAAAAGAACCGATCTGTTCTACAAATATAGTCACATACTCATGAAAAGAAAGCCGAAAGAATTGGTCGACATTCTCATTGAACAAGATAGTATCCAACCCTCCAAGCTCATTCCCATCTTGATTCAAGAGAATCCGTACTATAACAAGTGCTCCGAAACCATCAGGTACCTAGAACATTGCGTCCGTAATCTAAAGTCCGACTCCAGAATCGTCCATAACTATTTATTTGAGCTTTATGCTCGCTACCGTGATGAGGCAACAATCATGAATTACCTCGAAAACGAGATTCCTACAGATGGTGATAAGCAACATTATTTGGATTTACAACTTTGTTTAAGATTGTGCAATGAGCTGAAGCTGGATAAGACTTGTGTTGTCCTGTACTCTTACATGGGACTGTATGATGAAGCTGTTAATCTAGCTTTGCAATTCGATGTAGAACTAGCCAAGAGTATTGCTAAAAGAGTAGATTCTGAGGATCATCAGAAAAGACTCTGGTTGCTGATAGCGGAAAATGTTCTAGGCAAGAATGCAGATATCGAATTTGCCACAGGACTCTTGCGTGAGAGCAAACTCCTAAGGATAGAAGATATACTACCTTTTTTCCCAGATTATACAACCATTGATCATTTCAAAGAAGCCATTACGCAGTCTTTGCAAGAGTACAAAAACCAGATCCTTGAGCTCAAGGATGGTACATATGACAACATCGCCGAAGAAATTAGGGGTGAGATTAAGGTTTTCAAAAAACGTTATTCAATGATCAAGGCAGGAGAGAGATGCGAAATATGTATGAAGAATATCATGGCTCGAATGTTCTACGTGTTTCCATGTGGACATCTATTCCATCGTGATTGCATCGTTAGAGAAATTATGACAATTGATCCAAATTTAACGATTGATTTGACACCATCGAGCAGCATGGTGTCAGATGAGTGTATTTATTGCGGCAGCCTCCTTGCATCCTATATTGATAAAGATGCTCCTGTAAACGACGACCCAACTCTGACTGATACCTCGTAATCTAGGACAACTTTTTTGGTCCAATATTTGGTACAACGGATGGCCTCATGCTAGTCCAAATGTAGGAATCCTCACCCTTCTTGCTATAACTTGGCTCAAGGCATGCGACTTTGGAAGTTTCTCTCAGATCGTCTTGGTAGTATTTATCGATATAGTAGTCGTGCGGGCAATGTCTGACGAATGTCATACAATCCAGCTTTCTCAGTTGAGTATCTATCAAACCAATACTGTATGCGGATGGGTCGAAAAATTTTCTAGATGTCGGCCTGTTTGGAATGAGCCAGTTCAAAGAAGCACTCTTTTCACAAAATTGGTCTTGGAGGAAGCCTCTAATCTGGGCAAAATATACCTTTCCATCATCCTGATCGCACAGCGCAACTATATCGCCCTTCTGATAGAAGGTTCCTTTGTGGTAAATGCAATCTGAGGTAACACTTGTCTTGATCACAGGTTTTGGTTGTTCGACGGCTTCAATCTCCGCTTTTTTGAAACAGTCTGAGTTAATAAGACGATCATATGCAATCTGGCTCTTGGAGACCTTGAGATTTATACCGAAGGACTTTGCATATTTTATGTCCTCAATATCACATGAGGGGGTTTCGTCATTCTCAGATGGTTCCAGATGCCCATCTGCCGCAGGCTGATCAATCTGGTGATTAGATGATACATGTGAGTTATTGTCGGATTCATATCCGTCTTGTTCGTCATTTTCAAACGGTTCCCGTGTAACCTCCTGGTCGCTATCCATGACACATGAACTTCCTCCCGGTGATTGATATATATCAAGGAGGATTTTATAGAATGCCTCCAGGATGTCTAGTTATTTGACCGCAGGGGGGAGGGCTGGTTTTGTATGAAGCTGCTGCCCAACTGGCTGCTAACTGCAGACTGCAGTGAGTTTAGCGCGTTAGACTGCAGAGTAGAGTTCGCGCGCGAACAGACTCGTGCTATTTTCCTCGTGCGTGTTGTTGTTTGGGCGAACTAACGTGAATTCTTCGTCTTCCGAATCACCTTCGGCCAACCGCCAAAAGTCGTTCAGCGAAATCTAACTATTCCAAGACAATCAAAAAATGAAAGTTGATTAGACAGATCAATACCCTATTGGTTGAAACCCTAGCATCTCCACGCACAATGTATATCAAATCTATTGTGCTCGACGGTTTCAAGTCGTACGGGCAGCGAACAGAAATCGGAGGTTTTGATCAACTTTTCAATGCTATTACCGGTCTTAATGGTAGTGGCAAATCAAATATACTCGATGCAATTTGCTTCGCCCTTGGGCTGAGTAACATGAGTCTAGCAAGATGCTCTAATCTCCGTGAATTGATCTTCAAGAATGGTAACGCCGGAGTCCACAAGGCTGTAGTTACAGTCACTTTTGACAACACCGATAAAGCCCAATCCCCCACAGGATATGAGCATCTAAATGACATAATCATAAGAAGGGAGGTGCATCTGAACAGTAGGACAAAATACTATGTTTGCGGTCAGAGTGCTACGAATACTCAAGTTAGCGATCTCTTTCATTCTGTTCAATTGAACATAAGCAACCCTCACTTCTTGATTATGCAGGGTCGTATCACCAAGGTTCTCAATATGAAACCCCACGACATTCTAGCCATGATCGAAGAGGCTACAGGTGTTAGTATGTATGAAGTTAAGAAGAAGTCCACCCAGGGAATGATTGAAAAAAAAGATCACCACCTTAAATCGATCGATGATCTCATCAACGAAACCATCCTTCCGAAACTCAATCAACTGAGAAGAGAACATGAAAATCTACTAGAATATCAGAACTTGGTAGGACAGTTAGAAAAGTATTCCAAACAGTTCACTGCTTGGCAGTTCACCCAGTATCAGCGAAAAGTTGACCATGCCTCAGATAGGACCGATCGATGCGAGAGCAGGATAAAAGAATTTGAAACCGAGATAGTATCCCTCGAAGAAAGGCAGAGTCAAATGTCTGAGAGGATAAGAGCTATCGAACATCAAAGTGACGAACTCTCAGGTGGCAGAATAGCCGAGCTTGAGAATTCACTGAAAGAGGAGGAAAAGGTTGAGATAAAAGAAGTGGGAAAATTAGAGAAACTAACTGACTCACTTAACGAAGAGAAGAAAAAGAAATCTAACCTTGAGAAGCAACTGACGAAAGACGACAATCTCAGACAGAAGAAAGAAAGTGAATACAACGGGATAATTGAGGATTTCAAGAAAATGGAGGACGACCACACGCAAGCTGACTATAATCTAGTCAAAGCCCAAAAAAATTACGAGGCCGTTGTGGCCGGTAAGGCTATGAATGAAGAAGGTGGGGCAGCAAGTTCTTTAGCAGATCAATTGATTAAGGCTGAGGAGGAGTACAATAGCTCAAATACTGAAATGAAAATAACGAAAACCAAGATAACGAATTGCAAAAGAGACCTCCTCGAGCGAAGAGCCGAGGCTAACAAGCATAAAAGTCAATACGACGATGACAACAAACACATTTCCGCTTTGGAGCGCGACGTAGATCACATGAAGAAGCGCTTAGATTCCATTTCGTACAATGAAGAACAATATAACTCTTTGAATGATAAAAAGAGCCACTTGACGATTAGACTCAGGGAAACCAACGAAAAATTAGCGAATGAAGAAGCAGGTTCGAGACTAAAGTTTGAATACTCTCCGATACCCGGCTTAGACCCCTCTTGTGTCAAAGGCCCGATATGTAGCTTATTCAGGCTGAAAGACCCTAAATTTGCTAGAGCGGTTGAGGCTGCTGCTGGCGGTAAGTTATACGACATTGCTGTCGATACGAACGACCAGTGTAAGCTAATATTGGATAAGGGTAACCTGAAACGGAGGCATAACCTTATAGCACTCAACAAGGTACAAGGCAGACCTGTTGATAGACGAGCTGTTGATGCGGCTAGAAAATTGGTCAAAGTGCCTGATGTTGTAGCAATCCTCGATCTCATCGAGTACGAGCCGTACTTGAAATCTGCCATGGAGTATGTATTTGGCGATACAATCTTGGCTCCTGATGTAGATACTGGAATGAAGATAACATACAGTCACATACGCAAGCGAACTGTAACTCTAGATGGTGATAATATCATGCCTGGTGGTGATATGAGCGGCGGTTCAGTATCGAAAGTTCAGTCTTTCTTGGTGACTCTGACCGAGTTTAATTCAAAATTAGAACAGAGAAGAACCATTGAATCAGAGCTTCTGGAACTAGAAAGATCTCTCGCCTCTATGGAGGAAGCCCGAAAGCAATACGTGAGCTTGAATGCGGAATATCAGCATCACGCAAGTAAATTAGAAGTTATAAAAAATCGTTTACAATTGACCAGTGCTCACCATAAGTTATTTGAGGCGGTTAAGCAACTAGAGAAAGAAATAGATGACTTGCAAAAGAATCTAGACCACCTTCAGTCTGTTAATGAGAAATCAAGTCGACGTATGAAAGATCTCAGGGTTAAGCTGAGCAACAAAGAGCAATCCCACAAGAGAGAGCTAGAGGCTGCAGAAAAGGCCTTGAATGTTGCCAAAAAGGACGCTGACAATAAGAAGAAGATTATAGACCAAAGGAGGGGCCAGGTGGAAAGTTTAGGTCTCGAGATTGAGGATTTGAAAAGAAGTTGCGAGCAGTATAAAGAGACACTAGAGAAACTGACTGCCTCTATTGATGAAAAACAAATTACAGTGAATGAACAAATGAAAGTTGTTGAGGAGATCCGTCAAAGAGTTCGCAAAGTCTCAGACCTTCTGACAGAGCATAAGGAAAAGCTGAGAGAGCAGAATGACGAAGTCAACAAGCTATCGAAGAAACGCGATAAAATTAATGTGGAAATCAACAACCGGCGTTTGGAAATCAAAAAAGTTAGCCACGAGGCGGAGCAAATCAACGCTGAAGCAAAGGACGCCTCACAGGCGGCCAAGGCGATGTTGCGGAAGTACGATTGGATTGCGCAAGAGAAGCACTTATTTGGCAAAGACAACTCCGACTATCCATTCGATAGGAAAGATTTTAACATCGACGAGCTAAGTGCACAAGTGCAGAAGTTGCAGAATACTAAAAACGTAATGCAAAAGACAGTCAACCAAAGAGCCAACATACTGCTTAGTGATAAAGAAAAGGAAGCCGAGGAGCTTCGCACCAAGAGGAACGTGATCGAAGAGGATAAATATAAGTTGATTAAGTATATGGAAGAGGTGGATAGAAAGAAGAAGGATGCCCTACATAAGGCTTGGTTGAAGATTAATGTAGATTTTGATTCAATATTCTCAACTTTTTTGCCTAATACGCATGCAAAATTAGATCTCGTCCCAGGTAAGAGCTTATTGGATGGGCTCGAGGTTAAGGTTGCCTTTGGTGATGTATGGAAGGAGAGTCTGACTGAATTAAGCGGTGGACAGCGCTCACTGGTTGCCTTATCGTTGATTTTAGCTTTATTAAAATACAATCCAGCCCCACTTTACATATTAGATGAGGTAGACGCTGCACTTGATCAGAACCATACGCAAAACACGGGCACAATGATAAAGAAACACTTTAACAGGTCCCAATTCATCATAGTTTCCCTGAAGGATGATATGTTTAGGAATGCCAACGTTTTGTTCAAGACAAAATTTGTTGAAGGCAAGTCAACAGTGTCCAGATACACAAGAGGAGGAGGAGGAGGAGGTCAGTAGGAGGAAAGTTAAGAGAAGATGACTATTTTTATATACACTCATCAGAGGAGATAAGAAAAACGAAAAAGTTTGGTATAAAAGTCTAGTAATTACAATTCCGCCCTCAGTGTTAAGCGCAACAATCTGAAGAACCCTTTCGCTGGTTTGGTTGTGTTGTTCAATTGTCGAGAGTGGATGTAAATTAATTTGTTCCAATCTAGGCTGCAAATTGTAAGTGGGCGGCGGCAGGCCCCCACTAGCTTATTAGCGAATGAGATAACTTTTGTGGGGCTTAGGGGAACTAGCGAGGGCGCACATATGGGCGTCTGCTTGTTGTTGTTGTTGTTGTTGTTGTTGCTGTTAGTAGTGGTTGCTTGCTTGCTGGCAGGCTGGCAGAGTAACAAATTGATGCTCAGCATCCTCCATCATTGCTGTTCTCCAATGGGCCGATTTGGGTTTTCCCAAACTCATTGGCATGTTGAGCGCCAGGCAAAGAAGATGGAACAAATCGGCTGGAGGCGCGAAAGGGAATCTTTTGGGGCCAGCTCATTCGAATGCGGCCACTTGCTAGAGGCGAGCAACGTTGGCCTCACGAGGAGCTTGGTGTGTTGGAAACTAATTGCGATTGCAACCATCTGGTCCTCTTTTGCCGACTTATCATGAGCTCGTTCCAAGTTGGCGCCTGCCTTGTGAGGCTGCAGCATTGTGAGATTGGCAAATTTGGTGATTGGCCCGGCGAGAAAGTTTCACAAACTGCAGTTTATCAGACACTCTCTCTCTCCAGCTGAGACTGAGGCCCCTCCGTCTGCGCCTCTCTGTCCCTGTGCCCTTTTGCACGATTGGCATTTGTTGTTTGGTGTGCCTTTGGCTTCAGTGGTGGAAAACTGCATGCTCTTTGGGTGAAAATTGGCTGCAAATGATGGGCAAATCTCTGAGTGTTTCAGCACCAACACCAACAGCCAGCCAGCCGGAGCTCTCCCCTCTTGCTCTCCCAGAGGCCGTCTGTCTGGCCAGATTGACTTAGGGCCCGATTAGCGTCAGCAAGCAGCTAATGGCATAATGGGGGCCGAGTGGCGATGATCTCCGAGGGGCCAGAGTTGCCCTTTCGTGTGTGTGTCTGTCTGTGTGTGTGTCTGTCTGTGTGTGTGTGTGTGTGTGTCTAGCGAGCAACTTGGGGCCCACTTGGGCAGCTTGGTGCGCAAAATTTGATTGATTGGCCCGCCGAGAACGATCCACTATTGTCTGATTGCACTGGCAGACACGCTCGCCAAGACACACTAAGAGTTTCGCCTCCATTTGGGCCCCATCGCAACCTCAGAGCAGCGCTGGCCAGGCCGCAATAACAAGCTGCGGCGGAAGCTTGTCTTGTCTTGTCTTTTCTCGTCTTGTGCGTCGCATAGTCTTCCTCGCGGGCCTGCCCATCCAGTTCCCAGGTGGCCGGCCCGGAAGGAGAACAGAGGAGAATTTGCTCCATTGCGGCCACTTACAAGAGACGTCCTTCGGCAGAAGATGGCCAACAGCTAAGAGCCGAGAGCTGAGAGCTGAGACCAGCAGCGTTCGAGCGCCAGTTGGCCAGTTGCAAGGCTCGGGCGCTGAGGTAGAGGATTGGTGGGAAAACTAGAGACTAGAGACAGACTCTGGCGCCACTTTGGGGCAAGTCACATCAATTTAGAGCAATGAAAACGCATTAGCTTCTTGGCGGAACGAGCGGCCCTTCGAGTGAGCATTTTGGCGCAAAAGTGGCGCTTGTTGGCCGCTGCAAAAGGCAAAGGGCGGCAACAAAGAGTGCAAAGTGGAGTGAGGCAGTGGAAAGTGCAGTGAGAGGCAGCAGAAAGCAGCAGAGAGTAGGAAGTAAGAGGCAGAAGGCAAGTGGCAGAAGACGAGCATGAGCCATGTGCCGTGAGCTGGCTCCATGTGGACTGCATGTGACAATAACGAGCCAATAAGCTCGCGGCCGGAGCCTCAACGGGGCCACAAATGGCAGCCCGCTGGAGTGAGGGGCGCCAAGTGGGGAGTTTGGCGAGCTAGCGAGCTGGAGGCCCAATGTGTCGTTGTGTATTGGAAAGCAAATTCCTTTCACTCGCGCCAATTGGTGTGCACAGGCGGCCGCCCAAAAGTGGGCGAGCTGGCCCGCGTCAGTGGGCTGAAAAGTTATAACATTTAGAGGCGAGCAACAAGGCTGCATTATTATCATAATCGAGGCCAACTTTATTCCTGCGCCAACTATATTCCCGCCCACTCGCCAGCAAGCCAGCCACTTGGGCGGCCTCCATTTGGACTTTCCATTCGAGACTGTCTCTGCGGTTCGTTTGTTGGCTCTTCTGGGGCGCCTGGCTGTCCGTGCGGCGCAATTTATATATGTATTGATCGGAATAAATTGCGCCCGCCGAGTGCGAGCTTTGCGGCCTCGGCGAGCTGCGTGGGGGCGCCACACGAGGACGAGCAACTCTCCCTCATTTAGTCTCCCTCTGTGCATGTGTGAGTGTGAGTTTAAGTCTGAGTTTGAGTGTCTCTGCTTAGCTCTTAGGCCATCAGGCCAAGTGGTGCAAAAACTGCAAACAGCCCAAAACAGTGACCAGGCGAGAGCCACTTTCTTGTGTTTTGGGCAGTCTTTGGGCAGCATTTTGGGCCAAACTGGCCGAGCTTGGTGTGCACGAGTGGCCGCTCGCATGACAACAGAATTGCAGTCTCTCTCCGGTGGGCGCCCCTCCGCTTGAGACTCTGGCGGGCCAGCAGCACAGAGGCAGAGAGACGGGCCCACTGGAGCGCGACTGGCGCGTCCAAATTTGCGCCCCACTCGCTCGCCAGCCTCGAGCGGCCGGCCCCCAGAGAGCAGGCGCGCCCCCAGCTGGCCCCCAACAGTCGTCGAGCTAGCTGGCCCCTAACAGTCGACGAGCTGGCCCGCAGCTGGAGCGTTGGGTGGCCAGTGGGCGATGCTTTGTGCAGTGCCGCGGTCGCAAAGCAGAGAGGCGCCCACAGGTCTCAGTGCAGTGGCCTTGCAGCGGCGGCGGCGGAGACAGTTGCAGTTGCAGTTGCATTTGCACGCCGGGGGACTAGTTTTTCGCCTCTTGCCTCCGCGGTGGTCCTGATGCAATTGTGATGATGAGCCCACTCGTGATCACTCGAGCCGAACGGGGCCCTAATCATCGTGGGCCAATGTGTTGGACGGTGGACTGTGGACGGTGGACGAGGGGCGACCATTGGTGACAGACGAAGGCGAAAAATGGCGCCGCTGACAAGCTCCCGGCGCCCACCGGGAGCTCACCTGACGGCTTTGTAAGTGGCACTCTAATGGTGCACACTGGCTGGGGACTCGCCGGCGAGCTTGGCGTTGGGAGCTCCCCCAGTTGGGCCCCGCCAGTGGAGGCGCCCAAATCATTAGGCGACGCGTGGTCCCTGGCCGCTCAGTCGGTGGGCCGCTGGGCCGCCGGGGACCCAGAGGCCAGCGGCGAGAAGTGGGGCCGATCTTGCGATTGCGATTGCGGTGGCAGTGGTTGTGTTGTCGGCGGCGCCGTTTTGGCATTCAGGGCCCAGAGTTGGGCGGAATTGGAACTGGAACTGGAATTGCAATTGGGATTGCAATTCCAATTGCGCCGCATCCGTGCCGCGCGGGGCCAGTGGAGCGCCGCGCGTGCACACAATGCCGGCCGGGCGGCGCATTCATCATTGTTGCGCGCCGCACACAGTCTGCGGCGCGAGCACGAGCCACCAGCGTCAGCCTGCGGCTCGAGGTGGCGGCCGGCCCAGCAGTTCAGTCATTACGGGGCCACCTCGCTCGCCATGATAAGTGGGCGCCGTGCAGCCCCGAGTGGAGACGAGGGCCGGCGGGCGACCTTGTGCACCGAGCGGCGCACAGGCAGCCCCAGACACAGGCAGCCCCAGACGCACAGATGGGGCCACTGACAGGGGCAGGCGCCCCCCAGCGCCGCAGCCAGTGTCTCGGGCAGCTGCCGGCGGCCCAACTGATGGACTATGGCCGAAGGGGAGGCGCCCCCGCCGAGCTGGCCGGCCACTGCACACGTCTCGCTGTCACCCGAGCGCCTAGCCAGGGGGAAGGGAGGGCGACACGGGCGGCCGGCGAGCAGCCCGCGCCCGCCGGCCATCGATCGTCGACCTTCGGCAGCGCCGCCCAACTTCCTCAAAGCACCTCGGCCCCCACACAATGCACAATCGGCGCCCCCTTTGTCTCCGACTTAGACCCGCCAGACCCGCAATCTGGCCCCAAACAGCACAGCTCGAGCCGGCCGGAAGTGGGCCCGCGACTGGACTGGCCGTCTGGCGAGTGGCTGGCCAGTTGCTGGCCAGTTGCTGCTGGCGAGCGGCGCGGCTGGCCCAGAGAGTGGCCAAGGTGGCGTTTGGCGGCCCAGCTCGCAGGCACAAAGGTCGCCCGATCACAATTGGACACTTTGGCGCGACCTTGGGGCGCCCTTTTGCCGGTTGGCGAGCGCGGCAGACGCCCCAGTCTGTGCCCGCCGGCGCCCCAAGCGCAACCCTTCGGTGCCTCCTCAGCACGGCCCTGTGCTCCTCCTCCTCCTTCTCGCCTCGCATCGAGCCAGCTCGCGCGCTTCCGCCGCCAAACATGCCCACTTGGAGGCGGCCTGTTGTTGGCCCCTCCACCTAGTCTCCACCGAGCTTCTGTCTGAGCCGCCAGCGAGTCTCTGCTGAGCTTCCTGTGGGCGCCCATTAGGCTGGCCCGCAACTGGTCGTCGCCAGAGACCAGCCAGGCCGGTGTCTATTTGCGGCCCATCGGTGGCCGGGCGGCAGTTGCGGCCAGGGAGCCAGTCTGGCGGCCGCAAGCTGATCTGCGGGCGCCGCCGGCGAAGAACAAGGCCCGATGCTCAGCCCAAAAGGGGCCCCCCTTTGGGCCGCATTCAGGTGGGAAGCCCGACTGTTTGCTAGCAGACTGGCCGGCGCATTGTTGGCCCGAGCCGCGAGGGGCACTAATGGGCGCCCTGCTCGCCCCGCCGACCACACAAGAGGCGCCCACTTAACGAGCTCCCGGCGGTCCTTTGTTGGCGCCGCGGCCACAGCGCTCGCTCGAGAGACGCCCGCCCAGTTTGGCTGGTTCGCACGCCTCTCGAGGCTTCCAAAAGGGAGCCACCTGGCCCTTTGTGCCGGCCAGCACTGCTCTGCTCGCCGCACCTAATCTCGCCGGCCCTTTTTCCACTCTTTTTCGGGCCCACTTCCGGCCCCCCTCCAGAGCCCAGCACTGCCGCCGGGCCCCAAGAGGTGGGCCGTTTGTTTATTTTGAAATCAATTTCGTCGCCGGCCGCAGCACCGCCGGATGACGAGCTGCGGGGCCCCACTGGCGCCCACTGGTCTCCACTGGTCCCCGCAGGCGCCCACTGGCCACTGCTGCTCCTCCACCGGGCGGCCGGCGCGTCTCGGCGGGCCAGCCAGCCGGCCGAGCCTGGAGGCCAATTTGAGCTCGGCGTTGGCGGCAAATAATTGGCCCCAGAGACGCGCTGGGCTCGCGGGGGGCGCCTCTCCAGTGGCAACTGGCGGGCGAGCTGGACGGCCGCCGCTGCCATTTGGCACGCTCCTGAACTCCAAATCCAGCGGCCACACTCGAGTGCGGCAGAACTCGCCCAGAGACACTCCACCGCAGAGGGCGGCCCGTTTGCGTCATCACGGTCTTATCTCGGCCCACTCGATATTGATCCTCTGCCCTTGCTGTTTGTCCCTCTCTGTGTACGTGCGGCTGCCTTTGCTTACCACCAGCGAGCCAGCTTGGCCGCCCGGCTGGTGGTAAGTAAATCTGGGGGGTTGGGCCAAACAGAGGCCCCAGGTCGGCTCAGCTTAGGGCGAGTTTAAAATTAAACAAACAGAGCCAGTGTATAAGTGCAAGTGTAAGTGTGCTTGTGTGTGCGTGTGAGTGTAGTCCTGTCTGCATGCTGCCTGATCCTTCACTGAGTGCTCCTCCGCAGACTGTCTCCGGCGGCCGCCCCAACTGCACTGAGCCTTGCCTCATCAGTTCCAGATTAGGCTGGTCGCCTCTCTGTCTCTCTTTCTCTGCGCGTCTGGGCGACTGCCGAGCGGCGCTCCCACAAGAAAGGCTCCCCCACACGAAAGGCTCCCCCAAAGGAAAGGCTCCCCCGCGAGGACAGAGAGACCCAAGTGTCCGGGAGCTAAGCGTTGGGCGCGGACGGGGCATAATTGATTTAGTGTGCGTCTCGGTGCGCGAGCCAGTGGCCAGCGAGTGTCTGCCGAGGCGCCACACTGCTTGGCTGGCGAGCCTTGTTCTCTGCCCTGCTTTCTGGAAGCACCGCCGGAAGGTGGCCTCTCAGTGGCCCACTCGACGGGGGCCAAACTCTAGAGCCAAACAAGATACAGTCTGCGGGGAGCAAAGTGCAAAGAGCGCCCCTCTTTTGCTCGGCCGATCGCTATCGCGTGGCCCCAACTTTGCGCCCCTTAGCTCCGTTTCCAGGCTCCCACGCGCCCGGAATCCATAAATGCGTCTTCCTGGCCAACTGGGCCGAGCTTTGTGCTGGAAGAGCGGCCAAAAGTGGGCTCCAAGTGGGGGGCGAGACTGTCGCCGGGAGGCCTTGGCAACGAGCTGCGGCGTTGCACTGGCGGCTGCTCACGCGCGTTTCCCTCCTCGCGAGTGGCAGACGCGTCTCCACCGCAGCAGCTAGTCCACCGCAGCTAGTCCCCCGCCGAGACTTCCATGCAAACTCGGCTGGCTCCATTTCAGTCTAGCTGCAGAACCACCTCAACCTCAACCTCCAGCTCCAGCTCCAGCTGAGCCTGGCAAGACAGTGCGCCCCCATTGAGCCGCAAGGAAGTGTTTGGAGAATTTAAATTCCAACCTCCAAGCTCTAAGCTCGAACGCGGGCCAGTCTCTGTCCTTGGGGCGCGCGCCGCGTGGGCGCTAATTTCCACACCGACCCACTTCCGGCGCCCATCTCGCCAGGGGACTCGGTCTGAAGGGAGTTATGGTGGCGCGTGGACTGTTGTTGAGGCTGGAGATTGGGCTGCATGAGTTTGGGTTGCACTGGAGGCTGGAGAGTGAGCCTGAGAGTGGGCGTCGAGCTGCCCCTTTGACCTTGGGCGCGGGTCCTTAGGAGCGGCCGAGCGGCAAGTGAATGCTGGGCAGAGTTCAGGCGCGACGAGGGGGCGCCATTTGCTTAATTGATCGGATGTGGAGCCACAAGAAGGGGGCAGCCCTGAGGGCAGGCCGTGCAGCTGGGCGGCCAGAGCGGCCAGAGCGGAGGTCTGGCCGCCGGTGCTTTGTAGTGGCTGTAGGGGCTGCATTTGGTGCCCTTTGCATCGGCGAACCAGACGGCGCCAAATGGAGAAAGAGAGAGAGAGAGAGAAAGTAAAAGAGAGAAAAAGAGACTGGCCTCATTGCGGTGCCTTGTTTAGTGACGAGATTGCAATTGCGTGCAAACGATCTGATTAAAATTCAATGAGCCGACTCGCCAGATCGAGCGCCGAGC
>Ga0058701_10000070_pt1 | contig 79651 bp, 84 predicted proteins | sample AgamicOrMae_FD_97039 | JGI IMG/M metagenome (GOLD analysis project Ga0058701, IMG submission 97039) | Agave microbial communities from Guanajuato, Mexico - Or.Ma.e | ecosystem: Host-associated > Plants > Phyllosphere > Phylloplane/Leaf | place: Guanajuato, Mexico | collected 2012-06-04
AGGCAGAGGCAGAGGCAGAGGCAGAGGCAGAGGCAGTAGCAAAAGCAGAACCAGAAGCAGAGGCAGACACAGAGGCACAGACTGAAGTGCGCGCCTTTGGGTGTGAGTTCATTTTGTTCGCGCGCATTTGGAGGAGTGCGGCCCGCGCACAATGCACTCTCTCCACGCAGAGCATTGTGGACCCCAAATACCAGGCGTCTCTGCGGCCGCGAATGCCAGCCGATGACAAGAGTGAACAGAGTTGAGTTTGCCACCACTGCTACCAGTGCGCCAGAGACCGGCTGTGGTTGTATTATTTTTTAACCACCTCCTTGGGCGGCTCGCAGTGCATTCTGTTGGGCTAAAATGCTCAAAAACAACAACAACAACAACAGGAGACACTGGCGTGAAGTGGCAATGAGCAGAGAGAGCGGGAGCAGCTCCCTTGTTGGTTGGCCTTTTGCTCTCAGCCCCCTGGCCAACGAGGGCCACTTAGCGGCCAGAGAGAGAGAGAGAGTGGCCCCCTTTTTTAGCCGCCCGCTTTGTGCTCCATTTCACCGGCAGAGAAAGTCGACAAAGGCGGCACACACTCACTCGCCCCCAGTTGACTCTTTCGGCGGGCGCCCGAGGAATGCTGGCGGCGGCGTCTGGCCCCCCCGTTTGGCTCTCGTTTAGATTGAGTGAGTGGCACTCAGCGGAGGCGCGGGAGGCAGTGGTGCGGCGGCGGCAGTGGTGCCTTGGCTGCAGTGGAGCCACCGGCGGACGTGCACAGGCGCGCGCCACTGCGGCCGATCGCAATCAATCATCCTCAGGCTCAGACTCAGACGCGCCGCTCTCAAGACGCCGCCGCCAATCCAGCGGGCCGGCCCACACCAGCGCGTGGGCTCCTATAGGCAGCGGTCTGAGCGGGGCCGCCGGCCGGGGAGGCTGCCCCTCGGCGGCGAGACGCGTTTGGAGAGCTGGCCGGCCGCCCAGTGCAGATGCGGGCCCGACGCGGGTTTGCCTTGGGTCGATTGGCGATCGATTAACACGATTTGTGTTGTCTGAAAATGGGGGACCAATGGAGTGACGGTGGTCGAGGAGGAGCGGGCGAGGTGCGAGCACGAGCGGCCAATTTGGCGAGCTGTGGGCCGAGCATGCGCAGGCCAGTCGGCGCCATGCATGGGGGCTGGGCCCGTGGTGTTAATTGTCGAGAGCTCCCGTTTGTGTGTGAGGGAGTGCGCGTCCTAAGGGCCGAGGGGCGGCCCAAACGGCGGCCCACAAGCGCGCGACGAACGAACGCCGAGGGCGCGCACGCTTAGAGAGTGTCTGCGGCGGCGGAGGCGGCGCGGCAGCCATGCGGGCGCCCAAATTGAATTCCCGCAGAGTTTCGCGCCCGCTCCTGCAAGCGAGCGCGCGCCCGCCGACCGCACCTTTTCGGCCCATGTGGGCGAGCGACAATCCGCACTTAGGGCGGCCACAGTTTAGCCAGCTTCAGGCAGCCAGTGGGCCGCCAGCGAGGTGCTAATGATATTGATGGCCATTTTAACACCGTCCAGTGGAACCGTTCGCGCTGCCTCCTGCCAGAGGTTGCCTGTGCTGAGACTGGCTGCCTCCTGTGAGCACTCGCTGGGCAGCCCACAGACGAGCACTGTCCGATCGGGCGGCCCTCGAGCAGTGCGCCCCAGTGGGCCCGCGTCTCAATGGCTGATTGGCCGCCGGCGACCAACAACTCGCAGCCTGTTGAGCGTGCCACTCTCATTCAGGGCCGCAGAGGTGCAGGCGCGCGGGACGCACGATTAGCACAGCTGCTGGCCGGCGGCGCGTTGGCCAGTTTAATGAGCGCGGGCCGAGCGAGTGGCTGGCCGCGGGGCCCAATTGGGCGAGCGGCGACCAAACAGGGTGGCCACGAGGGGCAGCAGTTGTGGCAGTGTGGAGACGAGTAAAAGAGGTAAGTGTGCAAATCGTCGCCAAGTGGACGAGGCTGGCCGCTGGAGCAGCAGCGGCAGGGGGCCGTACTACTGTATGCAGAGGAATATGAGTGTGTCGCTTGGGGACTGCTGCTGCCGCTGGCCAGTGGTCAGTGGCCGGCGGCGCGTGAAGAAGTGATTGGACGAGCGGCCGGGCCGAGAGGGGCATTCTTGGACGCGTGTGCCCTGTCGCGTCTGGAGGTGGAGAGCAGCGGCAGGAGGAGTGTGTGCGCGGCGGGAAAGAGGCCGGCCAGTGCGCGCGGCCCAGCGGCATGCAGCACAGTGAGCGCCCCCGAGCAGCATAGGCGCGCGCACACACCAAAGACACTCTCTGGCGGGCCAACTCTATACGCTCTAGGAGTGCGCGCGCCTCGTTTGCGCTCAGCCACCATTTGTTTACCTACTTTTGGGCTCGACACAATGGCGGCGCGCCGCAACGGCCAACAGGCGGCCAATGGGCAGCAAAGGCCCAAGGCTAAGGCTGAGGCTGAGGCTGAGGCTGAGGCTGAGGGCCATCTCCACAGACACAGACTGGCCCATCGCACTCTTGGGCCTCTGGAATCCCAATGAGCACAGCAACAATCCTCCGCCAATGAGCATCACCATCAATCGGCCGGCCATCCCAGACGGAGAAGAGCACCTCCTGCTTGGCGGCGCTACTCTCCTTTTCTCCCACCTCGCGCTGCCTGGCCCTAGCTTTAACTAAAAGAGCTCCAGCTCAGCAGCCGCCGGCTCGCCCTCTGCACTCACTTCTGCTGCTGCTGGGGCATTAAAACCCGCCCGCCGTTGGACCAGAATTTGTGGCGCCTCTGGTCGTGAGGTGGCGGCGGCGGCCGCATTGTTTGCCAAGTGGCCTGTAGAGAGTGGTCCTGTATTGGTGTTGGTGTTAGTGCAATTATCTTGCAGAGGGGTTGAACATTTCTCCAATTCCGCCGAAGCACCGGGGAGGCGCTGGCAGAGGCTAGCTGTGGCGGGGGCAGTGGCAAGAGAGTGGGAGCAGCAAAAGGAGGAGCAAAGGAGGAGGAGGAGCGCATTAACATGCGGCAGTGGAGCGAGCAGCGCGCCCGAGCGGCCAGGAGTAGTGTGCAAACAGGTTAAGAGGAGGGGCGGCTCTCTTGCGGCCCAGCCGAGCGGGAGAGAGTCAGCGGCAACAGAGATGCGCGCTGCGCACGCGGCACCAGACCAGTGGCGATGGGGCTGCGGCGGCGGGCCAGGCGCACGAGCAGCAGTGGTAGCACAGGCGGAGCTGGAGGCAGTGGCAGCGCTAGTGGCAGAGGCAGTCCCACCGGCGACAGCAGAGCAGGAGCACCACTAGCACGGCCAGTTCAAGTGCCAAACAATGTTCGCGCGTCCTCCTCTTCCTCACCTCGTGCTCCCTCTATTTGGGTCTGTTTTCTCTTAGCCAGCCAGCCAGCCAGCCAGCCAGCCGCCAGCCAGCCATCAAGCCAGCCTGCGTGCCTGATAACCACCAGCGCCGCTTTGTTGTCCCATTCCTCCCCTACACCACAAACACAACACACAACACACAACACACAGACACACACACAAACCAGCACCAAGACCATGATCTCAAACTCCTTCTCCATCGACGCAATAATGGGCAATAACTCCCCCATCCTACAACTCAACAGCAGCACACCAAATTCACTTAACGCCAAACGAACCAGGCCCAAAAAGTACCAGTGCCCATTCTGTTGGGTGGCATTATCTAACTCAGGCCAATTCAAGGGACACATGCGCATCCACACGGGCGAGCGCCCATTCAGGTGCGACCATCCATATTGCGAGAAAACTTTCACCAGAAACGAAGAGCTCACCAGACACAAACGCATCCACACCGGCGAGCGACCCTACGCCTGTCCGCAGTGCAACAAGTCATTCGGTCGCAAGGACCATCTCAAGAAACACATGCGAACCCACGAGCGCCATGTGGCCAACATCCAACGCCAACAGAGACAACAGCCAACACCCCAAGACAACAACCAATTTGAGAACCAGCACCAACACCAACACCTTGACCAGCACCACCAGGACCCAGAGCAGCAATCTCTAGACTCAATCCAGCAGCAGCAGCAGCAACTGTTGGCTAGATTCCAGCTCGACCAGCACCAACAGCAACAGCAACAGCAACTCCAACATGACCAACAGCTCATCATGCAACACCAACTACAGTCACAGATGCAACAGCAATACTTGCAATTGAATGGGCAACTCCCGCATCAAGACATGCAATCATCCTATGCCTACAGTGATGCCATCAATAATGCCACCACAGTCCTTGCCAGTGGTGGGGCCGCCAGTTGTGGAAGCAGCGCCAGCAGTAGTAGTAGTAGTGGCAGTAGTAGTAGCACCAGTACGAGTACCAGTACCAGTGGCAATGCAAATGGACAGTTTGAGTTAAATCAACAATACAATGAGCTTCAGCTGCGCCAGCAGCTCGTCAACCACTACGCAGGCACGCCGCCATGCTTTCTCATTCCAAATCTTCTGCACGCCCTCCTTTACGCACAGGCCCAAAATCCACATGAAACTCAGATGTAAACAACAATAATGATTTGACAAGTTAACGTACATCCCGATGATCATGGTAGATATTGTTTCTGGACAAGAATAACTCGATAATTCAATAAATTATAAATAACGGGCTAACTAAATAAATAAATTATCGTTCGAAAGACGACAACTCTACTCTTAGTATATTACAATTCACAGTGTCTCAGGAACTTATTATAGAAACTAATCAACTCTCATTCGAGGTTCAACCCTCAGCAGTATTGTTACCGAATGTAGACAGTGTTGAAACTGGATTAAATCTCATCTTTACTGATCGAGCAACCATTCAAAATGTCATCGCCCAACAAGGAAACTGAAAACAGTGACCTCAGAGATAGAGACCAGGACGAGCACACGAGGCCGGGAATAGCCAGACCGGGCCAACAGCCCGACCAACAACAACTACCCGGTGCCCCTCCCCAACCAACTTTGAGACAACCAACCTCGAGCCAGTGGATTCCACCAACAACTGGCAATCCTGACCTTGATCCAGCCGGCCAACACGCTCCCTACCCACTGGGAGGAGGACACGGCCACAATGTTAACCCGTTGACTCCGCAGGGCATGCTCTACGATCCGGGACAATTGTTGGATTTACAAAGGAGAGGAAATTGGCCCGACTCGGCCGTACCGCCGGGCGCTCGTTTCGACCCTTTCGGCCCGCCCGACCCCAGCACAATAGGCCCTGGTCGCGGCCCTATGCCATCGTCACAGTTCGGTGCCCCAGATCCGGACCATTTCCAACCACCAGGCCAACCACAACCGCCTGGTCTAGGCTCTGGAAAGAGTCTCAAGATGCCGTGGCCTCCTGGCCGGCTTGGTGGTCCAAGAGGCCCTGGGCCCTTCCCACCTCCCGGGGGAGCAGGTGGCTCGCCCTTCCTGTAAATGGACGCAATAGGATCAACATCTGTTTGTACGCGTTTGTTGTTGCCTTTTTCATTGCCTCGTAATTATTGTTCCCATAACCAAAGGAGGTTAAAATAAGATTCGGCTTTGGTTTAGCTAGATCACATATGTACAATAAGCAATGTTTGTCCGTCATGTAATGAAACTCAATTCTGAAATCTTTTGGTATTGTTTCGTGTATCAGGTCATAGAATAACTCATCATTAACATCATCCTCTTCTATCATATTGATATCCTTCCAGAGATCATTCGGACTTGCAACATCGATATTCTGTAACAGATCGTTCACCAATCTTAACTGTTTGACAAAACATTTGTTGTCGCATGAGTCTATGTGGAGGGAATCAACTCCCTGTTCGTTCTTCTTGCTATTAGCACTTTTATCATAAATACCCGAGCTTTCCAATTTGTCCAGCATTTTCTCAGCAGCCTGTCTTTTAGCCAACTTTTTCGACCTACCCTGGCCCAAGGTTTGCAAGCTCAAGCTTGCTATGGAACAAGTGAGATAGAAGACTCGCTCGTGGGCTAGACCCCTCTCATCGGCCGTATCGTAATCAGGTGGGTTCACTCTCATTTTCATGCAGATTTCCTGAAGTTTCCCCACAGGATTAGTCTCACTCATGGCTAAGGAGTAGGAGCCTTGGAAATTATTTGGACAAGCATTGGAACCATCTGCCTCGACTCCATCTTCGTTTGGACTCGTTACCATGGGTACCTGTTCTTCGACTGGTGCCAAGGAGTCAAAATTGATCCCCTCGAAGTTGAGGTTCGGTTTCTGGCGCAGTTTGTCGATTATCTCACGAGCTGCAGCATGCCTGGCTTTCTTTTTAGATTGACCTGAGGCAATAGCTGACACGTCGGCAACCGAGACGGCAAACTTGAAGGTGGGCTCGTGGACGCTGCCCTCGGTCGATAGCAGCTGATAACTAGGTGTGAGCCCATTTCTAGCACAAATCTCCTGCAATAGAGTAATTGGCGGAGAAATCTTTGTTGCTGGCAACATCATACCTCATTCAAGTGTCCATAAATCCCTTATGATGCTTGTCTCTGTCTCTGATTGGGTAGTCTGTTTTTATCGGTCATTAGCGATTAAATTTTGCCCACCACTGGCCAGGATTGCCTCTCTTTATTCAACTCGTCGACATAGAAGGTTGAGAGAGAGGACGATTCATATGAAATGTGGTGGAATAACTAGAATGCCGGCATTTTCGTATCATCTGGACATTGAATAGTCGATGCCAGTTCGTAACTTGGGATCGAGTCGAGGTAAAACGTGGTTAGCATTCTCTAGTCCCCTTTGTTTTCTGCGCGTAAATGGGACCCGCCGACTGGAGGGGAGAGGCGCGTCCCCCCAGACAGACTGGCGACTGTGTGGTATCGTTTTCCTTAGCTCTGTTCAGTCGCAGACTGGCACCAGAACATGGAGTCTGTGATCTCAGACTGGGCCTGCCAGCTCAGTTTCCAGCTCTAGATGCGTACCCGTGCAAAATCATGAATCCTGCACGCACAAAACAATTGTGCGACCAATACAAACTCATTGTAACAAACTGTACACCCATGGCGCCACCCCAGCTAGGCGTCACAGGAGGCAATCTGCATGGTGGGGCTTCAGAGCTTGAGATCCATTGCAAGCTATTAACATTTTAAAAAACAGGTAACACTTGATGGAAAAAACAATACTCATTTTAGGTTAGGATAATCAATTATGCTCATATTCATAACTGCTGGCTATCAGATTTAACAGTCATAGTTAGATTCATCATAGCACCTAAATGCAAGGCTTCGTGCCACTGGTCGTGACAACTTAGACCAAATCTAACTTTTTTTATCATGTCTTATTCATCTACAACACCAAAGACAACCTCTAATGTTGTATTAACATCATTAGAAGCTGCCTCGAGGGGATGGTGGCCCCTTAGCACAGTAAATTCGACCATATTTAGAGACGAAAAAGCTGTCAACTGTACAACTCTTATAAATCCAACCAACACAACTATTGTCTTTGATGTTGGTTGGCAGGCAATCCCGGAAACCATAGTATTAAATCTAATATTATTTTCATTCTTTCTAATCATATTCATTACTCTTAGACGACTTGCTTGGGATAGGAAGCATGTCAACATTCGGAGGACCAGTAAGAATTGGTTACAGTCTATCTACGGGGATAGAAAATTGGCAGCGAAGGGAAAGTGCAGCAAACGAGAAGATAGCCCAACAATTCACCATGATCATGATGTTCGACTCAACATCTTGATGCCGACAGGTGATCGGTTGAGCGATATCATGAAGCATAGTAACTCTTCTCTCAATAGAAATGGGGCAACTCAGGCTAACAGCAGTAATGGCACTGATAGTCCAACTAGAGTAAAAAATGATGACCATGTCTCAGAAACGCAACAGCAACACCCACCTGAAATGCAGAATCAACATCATACTGACGCTACTGATCAGTTGAATGTTCTAATTGACGACAATACAGGATATAATCCACGTCGGCAGGACAGTATCCTGGGAACATCGTTTGATTTTGCAAATATACCAACAAATATTCAAGCAACTTTTGCTGAAGTTGGCTACAAACTAAGCGATGTTTTGCTTATTAGTAACGACGATATACTAACTAGTAGGGGTAACGATGCTTTACAATATCTGTTATTTCAGCAGTATGTTATATATTTTCTCGCAATACTCAGTATATTCTGCATGCTAGTCGTATTGCCTGTTAATCTTCAAGGCAAAGAATTTGATACATCCCAAGGCTTCGCTCGGACAACTATTATAAACTTGCCAGAGAACTCCCCTCTCTACTGGGTGCATGTTGTAGGAGCCTCATTCATAAGTCTGATAGGTATCTTCATGATGCATAGATTCTCTAAAGTTATTCACATGGACGAGGAGCAGATAACTAGACGCACACTTTTAATAAGAAGAGTGCCAAAGGATAGACGTAACAAGGAGGCGTTGGCAGCTTACTTTCAGAGGTCAATACCGAATTGTGTGATAGAGGGCATACAATCCGTCTACGATGTAAGAGGCCTTATGACCCTAACGAATGAGCTAACCACCCTAGTAAATGCTAGATGTTTCTGTATTGAATACCTTGAGCTCAAGGGGAAACGCCTTCAACTAAGACCGTCGACTTTTGGTGAGTTTGGGTGCCTTTGTAGTTGTTGTTGTAAACGATGCAAACTCATAGATGGCATCCAGTATTACACTCAAAAAGAAGAGGAGCTACAAGAATCGATAAGAAACGAAATGCAAAAGGCAGTTTCACATCCCACTGGAGGATTCTTCATAACCTTTGAGACAGAGAGGATGGCCCAGATGGCCTTTGTGCACCTTAGAAGACAGCAGGAGAGAGCATTCTCTTTCTGTCCTTTCTCAAATACATTCACCCAAATCACGAATTGGTGTCAAAAGTGCCTGAAGCTGAACAAGGACGACGACGAAATGAATGTCGCCCGTTGGATGGTTTCATATGCACCATATCCGGATGATATTAATTGGTGCGATATCACTGTCAATCTAAGGATGCAATGGTTCAGAAGTATTGTTGTAAGCCTTCTATTACTGGTACTATTTGTATTCATATCAACTCCCACTGTTATATTGAACGCTAGCGACACATTGAAACTATCGAATTTTATTGGCTGGTTGCAATACTTTCTGCCATCAGAAATTGGCTCCAAGGTACCCGAATTGATTGGTCCCTTGATTTTAGTTATTGCTGCCTCGGCACTTCCAGCAATAGTCACCCTGGCCTGCCAGTACATAGCTTATATCAATGCATCTGCTAAGAACCACTCGATAATGTGGAAGGTGTATTTATTTTTACTGCTCATGGTTATAATATGGCCCTCATTGGGTTTAACTAGTCTTAAAGCATTCCTATTAACTATGCTCACCAAGGGGGACTTTCCCTGGAACTGTTTGTTCCCTGTTAAAATTGGGGCCTTTTTTGTAAATTACACAATCCAGGCGGCATTCTTGGGCAACATAATGGAACTAATGAGAATACCCGAGCTTTTGGTGTACCTGTGGTACGTTGCATTATCTAGATCAAGGGCCGAAGTGGATACAGCAAGTCGTTATGTTCTTTGGGATTTCTCAATTGGCATTCGTTATCCCCGATTTTTGCTTATATTTGCAATGGTGGTCACCTACAGTGTCTCTTGCCCACTGATCACAGTGGCCGGCCTGGTTTATATGCTCATCAAGCATCTGATTGATCGGTATAACATTTATTATGTTTACAATCCAAGCAAGATTAACAGCAAGATACATTCCACGGCAATCATGTTCGTGCACATAGCTTTACTTATGATGCAAGCGCAGATATTCACCGTAACTCTGGTTAGAACTGGCTACAGTAGAGTATTTGGTTTGTCCCTGTTTGTGTTCCTAGTTTCCCTGTTGGTCTTTTCGGGCCATTTCTTTTTCTACATGTTCAGGAATATCAATCACCTAACCTATAGAGCAACAAGGAAATTAACTGAAGCCCGGCGAGAGTACTGCGCTTGCGCCTATTTGCCGCCAGTGTTGTACAATCTGACACGATACACGTTGAACAAATCGTCCAACGACGAGGTGGATCAATTGGCCTGTTCGTTGTCAATATCCAATGAAGGACGAGCTAGTGTTCGCAAATGATCCATCTTTACGGGCTTAGGATGGTCACTATTTGAGAAAAGGGGCGCCATTTGGTAGTCGGGAACTAGCTGAGACGGTTAGCGGAAACCGTTTGTTTGATGTCTATTGGCTCCTCTGAGACAGTGTGCAGCAAGTGGCAGCCAGCAGTTAGCTCTGATCATTCTTTGGCGAGGGCAAGGGGGAATAGCAATACAATAGGCAAAAGGAACAGAGATCGCACAGTAAAAAAGTTGAATCGAATTGAATTGGATTTGATTGAATTGAATTGGTTGTTGTGTGAGTTGTGAGTTGTAAGTTGTGAGTTGAGTGAGAAGGAGAGAAGTAGCACCACTAAGTAACCAGTGGGAGGAGGAGGAGGAGAAGGCGTTTGGGAGATTTTCCCAAAGTTGTTTTATCAAATCGTGTACTTTCCATCCTAGTCTGGCCTAATCCTGCTCGTCGGCGATGGTGATGATGCGCCAATGAGGAGCTCTGGCGAGAAAGAGAGTCTGCGGCCAGCGAGCGGCTGACCACAGCAATGGTCAACGACTTCTGCTCGCCGGCCAGAGACGAGCCAGAGCTGAGCCAGAGACGAGCCGCCGGCGCACGGCAGCCGACAATTGAATTTCATCAATGATTGATTAGTTCAATCATTACAAAGATGAGCTGCTGCTGCTCTCTGTTATTTTCTCCTCTTTCTCTGTCTCTCTCTCTCTCTCTCTCTCTTTCTCTTCTTGGCCGCCTGCCCCCACGAAAGAGGCGGAGAAAAAACGGGGCCGCCTTCTGGGCCAGTTTCCGGCCCGAATGAGGAGGCGGTCCTGTGGAGAGTTGTGTGCTTGGGAGCGGGACTGTCGGAGACCACTAAGGAGGAGAAACACTTGAAGGGGCCGCGGTTGTTTCCGTGTGTGTCTTGCTTCTTTCAGGACCAGGCTGGATGTTGTGGGCCACCTTTGAGGCTGTTTGATGGGATCGAGTTTGGCTCCGAACTCAAGTCGGCGCCAAACGGGCCGACCAGAAACGGTGAATGGTGGAAGGGTGACGAGCATTTCTAAGGGAGATTGCATAGAGAGAACCGTTTGGGGGGAGCTGGAGACGAGTTTCCGAGTCCTCGATTGGCCCCAATTGGTCGCAGACTGCACAACAGACTGTAGCAAGAGCAAGCTTGTTGTTGTTGTTGCTAGTTCGGCGAGCGCGCCGCCAGGGGGCGCAGTTCTGCGCGCTTTCGCAGCACTTGGGAGTGCATGTTATAGGCGGTTAGCGATTTGCATTCAGTTTTAGTTGTATCTTTCTATTTCTATTTCTATTTTTATTTGCAGTTTTCGATGCGACGCAATGGCAAGAGGCTCGAAATGCTGGAAATGGTCGAAATGGAAGAATAAAAAAAGTTTCCACGCTCCAGAGCTCGTCTCTCGCTTTTGCGAGCCCCTTTTGCTTCCGGCCATCCTCGAGGTGGCCAGCTCGCTGAGTCGAAAGTATCAATCCATTGCGCTCCATTTGGTCTGGCCAGAGACCAAGAGAGCCGAAGATCAAGAGAGGAAGAGATCAAAAGAGCAAGAGAGCCTGTTTCATTGGACTGTTTGATTCCCAGCCGGCGAGATGGGCGCCCCCACGGTTCTGTGTTGGGCCTTCTTGTGGCCGGCCAGAGACTGTAGTTGGCGATGAAAAAGGGCAAAAGATCAGTGGGCGAGCAAAGGAGAAGCGGCTTCTTCTGAGGCTTTGTTGTTGTTGTTGTTGTTGTTGTTAGAGTTTGTTACTCTAAAGCAGTGCCATCGAGTTTGCTGGATCATTTATCATTGGAGTGTGCTTGTGTTTGGCCGGCGCCAAAGAAGGAGAAAAGTTGCACACAGACAAGGACTGGCACAAACTCATACAGAGCAGCTCACTGAACACCTGAGGACGCGCCCCCGAGATTTTTCCCCATTCTTCTGTGCCATTCTGCCAGTTGTCTTTGTTTCAGTTTGTCTGCGTTCGTGTGTGTCTGTGTTGGTCCAAGTTGGCGGCACACAAGCTGAAAGAAGCGAGCATTTTGGAGAAATGTTTGCGGCATTTGTTAGGCGCCACTTCATTAGCAAACAAATTGAGCCGATTTTTGTTTTTGTTTCAGAATAAAATTTAGAATAAAAAACAGCGCCTCTCTGGCAGTGCATGTTTGGCGTCCGCTTTTGGCCGCCAGCTTGGCCTCTGCGGCCAAGTGGCAACTGCAACTCGCAGTCTGCAAGTGGCAAGTTGCAACACAGCACACGTACAGTGCACACTGAAGCCACTCTGCCAGCCAGCCAGAGAGACACTCTCAGACGCTTCCAGAGACCCACTTGAACTTGAACGAGCCAGCAGCAGAGGCAACTTGGCTCTCGAGCAGCAACTCCTCCTTGCAGACTGGCTCCTCTTTGCAGCCACACTCTCGAGCAGCAAGCCGCCTCTTCGTCGACTTGTTTCCCCCCAAGCTCGTGGCTCTTTTCTCAGCCTTCCAGCAAGCCCTTAGCTCAGCTTTGTGCTCCTTTTCGAGCAGAAAAGCCCTCCCTGAGTCTGTTTCCAGCGCCTCTGGGCCACTTGCGCCACGTCTCGTCTCCCCCGACGACGAGCCAGCGACCAGAAGCTAGCAAGCCGACGAGAAGAGCCAGCAAGCCAGCCAAACAGACAGACAGACGGACGAGCCGGAGAGAAACCGTTGTCCCTTGGGGCTTTGCTTTGAGAGAACTTGGAAGCAGCAGTTGCTAATTAGACGGCGAGCTGGACGAGTTGGAGTCGGTTGCCGAGGGGGAGGAGCAGGTGGCTGGCTCGTGGTGGGCGCGTTTGGAGCCGAGTGGAGAAGGAGGCAACACAGTGGCGGCCTGGTGCGCCCGCGGACTGTGTGCGGGGACTGTGTGGAGTGCGGCTCTGCTCCATTGGTGGTCTGGCGGCGAAGAGTTGGCCTCTGGCAGTCGATTGGCGACTTATAGACAAAGATCGGGCGATAAGCGGCGCCAGTGGGCCGGCCGCGCGCAGCCAAAGAGACTGTGTGCGGCGAGTGCATTGTAACAGAGTGCAGTGCAGTTCAGTGCAAAGTGCACAGTGCAGAGTGCAGAGTGCACACTGCACACTGCTGCTGGCAGACGGCGCAGTGCGCGCGTTGCTTCACTCGAGCGCGAACTGCGCGCTCCTTATAGGCTGGCGGGCGGCAAATGTGCGGCAAACAACCAGAGCTCGTCTGCGGCAGACTGAAGTGGGGCGACAAGTGGCTGCGAGTGTGTGCTCCAGTTGGCTCGCGCGGCCAGTTGGCCCAACTGGGCCAGTCTCGAGCGGGCCACACACCGCAGAACGAAGCAAGAGCTCAACTGGTGGCTGGACCCAACTGGACGACTATGAGTCTTGGAGGGCGACAACTGGCCCGCCGAGACTCATAGCAGACGAGCCGGAGGAGAGCACGAAGCGCGGCGGACCACGAGCGGGCGCCTCAAAGGGGCCGGCGGGCAGTTGGTCGGCGGCGGACTAGGTGCGGCAGGCGGAGGGCCACTGGAAGGCCCACAGGCCGAGGACAAGGACAGGGAGGAAATGTCGAAATCGCGTGCGCCCAAAGTCGCCCTCGAAAAGCGCCGAAGAAGAGCCGAGGATGAGCTGAGGATGGGCCGAGGAGGAGCTGAAGAGGAGCTGAAGAGGAGCCCACTTTCTGGTTTGTCCAGAGTGGCGCCGCGCGGGACTGTCTTCGGCCACTTGTTTGCTCGCGGCCGTGCATTGTGTTTTCTGATTTCTCTTTTCTCTCTTCTGCTTTCTGCTTTCTGTCTGGCGCTCTGCCTCTCAGACTGCATACAGTCTGCAGTCTGTCCTCCGCAGTTTGCCTTTGGGCAGCCGCAAACAGTTGTGCTGTGCTGCGGCCGAAGAGTCTCCGCGGGCGAACATCAATCAAACTGCTCGGCGCGCACAATGGTCTTTGGCGCGCGTCTGGGAAAAGTTTGTTTTTCCCAAACGGCGGCCCTCAAGCCACTTGCTTGCTCGCCGATCGGCGCGCGGCCATTGATTGGCGCTTGCGCAAGTCTCGCCCGCAAGTCTCGCCCTCAAGTTTTGCCCGCAAGTCTCGACCCTTAGCTCTGGCGTCCACTGCTTGATGGCGCCGCGCAGACACACGCGAGCCGCCTCTTCTCCTCGCCCTTCTGGCCTTCTTCTGGCCACTCGCTCGCCTCAGAGACAGTCTCGCCGTGGACTTGGGCGAGCGGCGCAAAGGCCAGCGCAAAGTGCCAAGCGGCCGCAGTTTGCGTGTCCAAACTAATTGTGGCCCAAAGGCGGCCAGCTCGCCACGCGGAGGAGTGTCCGCGGCGACTGGCTGGGCCGCTTTGGCGCGCCAAAGTCAATTTGTTGCAGAGGATCTCGAGCGGCGGACACTTTCGGAGGACTAGCTGCGGCGCCCTCCCCACGCCAGCCAGTGGGCGCCCACTCGACCCTGCTCGCCTCCAGTTGCCCCTCTCGAGCCGGTCACACGCGCACCAAACAGCCTCAGGAAGGGGCGCGTCTGGTGTGCAAAAGTTAATTTGGCCTGGGGTGCGGTGGGCGTGGCGGTGGGCGGGCGAGCGAGCGAGCGAGCGAGAAGTGACAAATTGCGCGTTTTATTTTTTGTCGCAAAGGGGCGTGAGCTAAGGCTTAGCGGGCAGTTTGCAGTTTTTGGGCCGCAGTTTTCGGGCTGCAGTTTGCACACAATGCAGTTTGCACAGTGCAGTTTCCAGTTCGCACAGTGCAGTTTGCTGCGCGCAGACTGCGTGCGGCGGCGGTGAACTGTTGTGCGCGTTTCGGGCACTGTTCGGGCCCGCTCGCTCACTGCGAGCACACTGCGCGCACGCCCGCAGTATGCCACCCGCTTCCGCAACGGGCGGCCCATTCCCGCGCCACGCCCACCAGCCGAAGGGCAGGGCCGGGCGTCCGGCGACACTTGTTAGCCAGTGGCGCTCCTTAGCTCCAGTTGGCTCGGTTCACACGCACCGCCAGTGACACACTCGAGTGGCTCGAAAAGGGTCCACCACTGGGGCTGCCCTCTGGCTGGCTGCCCTTTGAGCTGCCGAGCGATCGATTTGGGCCGAGGAGCAAAGTTCCGATCGGCCGCCCGCAAGCTGGGCCGTCTTTCTCACGCCAATTGGATTCTCGTTACGCGCCCACTTGGCAGCCGAGGGGGCGCGCTCTCGGCCGCGCTGGTGGCACTGGTGGCTCTTGGAGTTGCGCCGCAGACTGTCCGCGGCCACTTCGGCCTCCGAGCTCGAGCGGCGATCAGCGAGCGGCGTTCAGTGAGCGCCAAACAGCAAACAGCGACTGGCAGCCAGAGACCAGGGCCCAAGCAGTTGGCGCCACTTCCAAATGGAGAAGGCCAACTGGAGGCCGCCGAAGAGGAGCGAAAGTTGCACAATTGCAGACTCGAGCTCGAGCTTGAGTCTCGAGCCAGAGACACAGACACAGACGCTCACTGGCCGGTCTCTCTCGAGTCTCGAGTCTCGAGTCTCAAGTTTCGAGTCTCGAGTCTCGAGTGGCTCGAGCTGCCAGTTGGGCGGCCTTGTGCAGGGCGGGAATAATTAGCGCCGAAAGCGAGCCGAAACTGCTAATGAAAGGTGGAAGGGAATCATTTTTCACAAAGGGCCGATGTTGGCCCTTTGCAGCATCGGAGAGCAGCCCAGAAAGAGAAAGAGAAAGAGAAAGAGAGCCGCCCAATTTTTCAACAGAACAGAGTGTCTTTCTGGCGCCGCCGGCAGACCTTGGGCGAAGTTGGAGCATGTTTGCAGACAAACGGACACAAGTTTGCATGCAGAGACTGTATGCAGAGAGACTGTATGCAGAAATTGTGTGCAAAAATTGTGTGCAGAAACAGTGAGCAGAGACTGTGTGCAGCAGTTGCGCACAGTTCTCTGCGTTCTGTGCGCTTTGCTCTGCGCGCGTCTCTCTCGCGCTGCCCAATTGGGCTCATTATCGTCCATGTGGCAAACCATTTCGGCATGTAAAACATTTCGCCCCAGCCCAAAGGCAACAGAAGAGCGAAATCCGAGCCCAAACGTAACGTTTCCAACACGCCGCTTGTTGCATCAGCGGCCTCTGCTCGCCACTCTTGCCGCCACTCTGCCCCTCTGGCTCTGGTCTCGTTTTTGTGACCAAGAGCTATAATGAACCTAGCTGGCCGCTCAGTTCCCTCTGGCCCAAGTTGGCGGCCAAGCAGTTGGGCGTCCTAAGGATGCGGACTTGGAACTGAGAGCGCCAAAGCGGCATAAGTGCGCGCCCTCCGCAAGAAACGGCAGGCCCGCGCATTCAGCTTGAGGCGCAATTCCCAATCGCAAAGTTGGGCCTCCGCTCGAAACGCAAGCTCCAGTTGCGTCCAGCTCCAGTTGTTCGAGTTCGAGTTCGAGTTGGAACTGGAATGTTCCAACTGGACGCACGAGCGCCAGTTACAGGTGCTCGCCGTGTTTGTTTGCAGCCATTTTGTTCGCGGCCATTCTTTGCTTGCCCCAACTGCATCCAACTGCTCGTCTGCCTGCCCGCTCGCCCACTAATGCACTCTCGGCGGCGAGACACAGTCTGTTGTTTGGCGGCGGTAATGCGTTTTGTCTTTCGGTTTGTCTGCCTTTGTTTTTGTTTCTGTTTTTATTTTTCTTTCTTCTCTGTTTGTCTGCCTCTGCTTGTCTGTTGCGCGCGAGACAGTCTCACTCGCAACTCGCAACTCGCAACTCGCAACTCGCAACTCGCAACTCGCGAGCAGAAACAATGCGCGTTTTGCCATTCGCGCGCGCGTCTATATTCGACGCTCGCACACTGCAGACTAGCACCGCAGACTGTCTGTAGAGAAAAGCACTGCAGACTAGCAATGGCGGACAACTGTTGTCCGCGCGCACCAAACGAGCGCCCAAGCAGGCAACTCGCATTGGAATTGAGACGCGCCCAAGGGAATTCAATTTGGCCACCTTTGTCCCACAAGCGCCGATCCTCTGCCCTTGTGGTCCCGTCCACTGGCCCACGTCCAGCCGACAACAACAGTGCGCGCCGTGTCAATCATGCTCCACTCGCCTGGCTGCTCCACTTCGGACTAGCATTCCTCCTCCTCGAGCACTTCTCGCCCAAAAGAGCAACTGTCTGGCAGCCGCAGTTTTGCGCGAGCCCAAAACTGCGCCAGGCCACAACTGCCGCCTCCAACTGGCAGCCCACCACTTGCTGCTCACTGCGCGCAACTGCAAAGCGCCGGAACACCCAAAGCGGAAGCGGCGCAACAGGCGGACGGCGCTCGTCAGGTGAGCGCGTGGCCGAGCTGAGGGTGGCCCTTGGCTGAGGGTTGGCCCTCGTTGCTTGTTGCTTGGGAGGAGTTTTCTCAAAGTGCGCTCAAAGTGCAGAGGCGCAGCTCTTCTGCCAGCCAGACGGCCGAGTGGACGAATGGCCGAATATCTCACCATGGACAAGGTGTGGCCGCAGACTGGGGGCTTGACTCTCGCAGCTTTGAGCTTAGCTGCGGCGATTTGGAGCCATTTGGCTTCGCAGTTCTGCCAGCTGGCGGCTTGGAGGCGCGACCAACAGGGGCTCGCTTCAGATGAGCTGGGGGCTAATTTGGAATTTGAAATCGCCAAATTTGAGCGCCAGAAACACGCGCTCCAGTCTGCATTGGCCGCAGATTGCGGCTTAGGTTAGGGTCTGATGCTCGCTTCTGGCCGCGAGCTGGCCTCTGTTGGCGCACTTTTCGCAGTACTACTTGCTCCTGTTTGGCGCCCTTGTGTGTGGGGCCGAGCGAGAGCAAGGCCAAAGCGAAAGCCGAAGCCAGAGGGCCACTTGCCGGCGACAAAGTTGAGGCGCGCGCTAGTCTGCAGGAACGAGTGTGCGCAGTGGCGGCCAAAATTAGAGTTACATTTTTGCGTGGTTTTGTGCGGAAATTTATCACCTTACTTTTAGCGAAAACTGTCCAGTTCGCCGGCGGGACAGTGTGCGGCGTGTGCGGCGTGCACTTTGCGGGCCAGAGTGGGCACACTGCACAGAGTCTGTAATGCAGTGCACACTGCAGACTGCGCGCACTGCAGACTGTGTGCGGAATTTGCCGCACACAGTCCGCGGCAGAGCATCAAGCGCAAGTGCAGCAAAGGGCCGCTGCAAAGGCCCTTTGCTGAAGAAGCGCACAAGTTTGACTAGTTTCGCTTGAATAGACAAGAACAAGAGGCCAACAAGTGGAGAGCGTCTTGTCGCCGGCTGCAAAGCTGCAAAGCTCGAAAACTGGCAAACTAGCAAGTGGAAAACTGGCCGACTTGAAAACTGGTGCCAGAAGGAAGCCACTTTGAATATGGCGAGCTCGGTGTGCATGTGGCATCAAAAGCCGCATAAGAAGCCGCATCAGAAGGCGGCCCAAGCAGTGAGCCCCCTGAGCTTAGTGTTCAGGTGCGCGCGTCTGTCTGTCTGTAGAAGCTGGAAGAGACTGTCTGGAGAAACTGGCAGAAACTGGAAGAGAGCGCCAAGTGAAGTGGCCGTGTTTGTGAGAAGAAAAGAAGATTGCCAGCGATAAAGAACAATGCCCGCCTGTGTGTCAGTGGAGAGAACAGTGAAAAGGCGCAGCTCAGGACGCCCCTTTTGACTTTTGGCCGGCCCAAAGTGGCCCGCAACATCCGCCAACCACTGACACTGGCCACTGGCGGCTCGTGTGCGCCCAACATCACACAGACAGTCTCTTTTCTCTTGCTTCTCGTCTCTTGCATCTTGCCTTTTGCCTCTTGCTTCTTGCTGGCCACCGGCGAACCAAAGCTCAGCCGGCGACCTGTTCTCACACTGTCCGTCAACAGTTCACGATTTCTCCACTTGGCGCGCCTCCCAAGTCTCTGCGCTGGCTGCTCCTCGCTCTTAGCTCGTCTCCTCACTCTGGAGCTCGTCTCTGGCAATCGGCGGCCGATTTTCGACGCTCAACCAAGCTGGTGACTTACTCTTTTGTGTGCTCCAATCGGGCCACATTGGACACTCCAATCGGTGTCCGTCAAGGCTCGAATTGTGCAAGCTCCTCGCAACAGTCGTGCCTGATTGTCGGCGCTGCATCTTAGGTGCACCTTGGCTGCATCTCGGCTGCATGTTGGCTGCATCTTAGCTGCACTTGTTGGCCGCACTCGCAAGATGTGCGCGCCAGTGTCAATCAGGCGCGCGAACATTGCGCACGGCCGCCAGTCTCAGTCTGCGGCACACAGTCATGCACTGACTGTGTGCAGAAGCGCGCACATTCAGTGCACATTCAGTGCACTTCTTGGTGCTTCTGCTCTGTTCGCGCTCAACTCTCTGCGCTTGTGCGCCGCTGCGACCGCGCACAAAATGGGCCCTAGTCTGCGGGACTGAAAACTCAAAACTTCCTCAGCCCCGCAGACTAGGGCCGCAGACACTCCATCGCGCGGCCCAACAATGCTCGACCATCAATGAGAGCAAATCAAACAATGATGATGAATGAGCGCCGATCGAGTATCACGTTTTTCGCCTCCCCGCTCGGCCGCTCTGCTCTTTTCGGGGTTGTTGCGCCACTTCCGCCGCTCGTGGCCACTGGTGGGCGCTCTCGGCTGGCCAGACGAGTGCTGGCGAGTTGCATCAGATACTGCAGACTGTGGCTTGCAGATTGGGCCAAGCAACTCGCAGCTGATTGGTGGGAATTTGGCCAAATTTGGGGCTGCCAAATTTGCACGAGAAAACTTTTGGCCACTTTCCAGCAAACTGGCCCAAACTCAAAGCTCAAAACTCGTCCCAGACAAACGCAAACAAACGACGGGCCCCAAAACGATGGACTTGCTTTGGTGGAGCTGGACGAAAGTTAGAAAGAAGTGGACTAGAGCTAAGCGGCGGCGTGAAATTCGAGAGCGCCCACCCTGCGCTTTGATGGATCGACTGAAGCTGGTCCACACACTGTGTCCAGCGGCCAGCTTGACTTAAGAGAAGCTGGACGCGAACTTGATCACTTCGCGCAGGCTAAGGGGCGGCCTTTGGAGTGAAGAAATGGGGAAATATTGCAAAATGATGGAAACTTATTGGCCAGTTCAGAGCTTCAAAAAGAGCATCGAAGTCTGTTCAAATTTGTTTAAATTTGTCAAAGTTTGTCCAAGTCTGTCTGAGACTGTTGAAAGGCGCAGAAGTGGGCGAAAAGTGGACACTTTTCGCCACTTTCAATCAGCAGAGTTCATTTGGACTCTGCTGGACTAGATCTAAGGAGAACTGAGACGAGCTGAGCTGAACTGAGGCCAATTGGACGAGGAACAACTGTCCAACTCCAAGCAGAAGTGGACGGCGCTGAGCTGGCGGGTGTTTCGCGCGCTTGAGAGACGCGCAAAAGTGCAGCAGCTCTTAGGGCCAGACCTTAGGGCAATCGATCCTGAGCTTTGAGCTTCGCGAGAAGTGCCAGAAGTGCAGCTCGGCCAGCGGAGGGCGCACACTGGAGGCCAAAAGTGGCCCAAGTGGAGCCACTTTGAGGGCTCATGTTTCAGACTGTTTCAGACTGTTTCAGACTGTTTCAGACTGTGCAGAGTCTGGCGAGGATGAAAAGGGATGAAAAGGGAGGAAAAAAGGAGGAAAAAAAGGAGGAAAAATGAGGAAAAATTGGCCAAAATATGCATCCATCTCTGTCTGTGGGGGCAAACTAGGGCTAGAAGTGGGCGCTTCAGTGCAGGACAAGTGGCCGGCGAGCAAATGCAAATGGCAAGCAGCAAGCAGCAAGCAGCAACTGGCTAGGAACGGCTCAATCTGGGCCTGTTGTTCGTGCTCTTTCCACAAGACACAGAGCACAGTCTCAGACGTCAACTGCTGCCCAATGCTAAGCACAACAAAGGCCAACAACTGGAGCTAGTGAGGCGCATCGGACGCGCGCCACAAGCAACTTTGCCACCAAATTCACAAAATTCAGCCTCTCTGCTCTGCTCTGAGTGGCCGAGGACCAGCTCACGCCAAGCGTCTCTTCTCGGCCACTTGTTGTGTCCACCGGCCGGGCCTGATTTGCACAAACAAGGCCCACTTGTTGCCCCAGAGCAGCTCTCTGACTTGCCCCAAAGGCACAGGCAGAACACGACAGACAGCAGACAGCAGACCAGAGCTAAGGGGCGGCCCATTTTTCTGCTTCTCGCCGACTTTCCATCTGTCAACTCGACTCACTCTTAGCTCTCAGCTCTTAGCTCTTAGCCCTAGTCTCAGTCTCCGTCTCAGTGCCAGTCTCTGTCTCTGTCTCTGCCTCTGGCTCTGCCTCTGCATCCAAAGATGAAATGCTAGTCTTGAATCGGCCCGTCAAAGGCAGTCTCCGCCCGCATTTGGCTCCTTGCGCGCTCCTTTCACGCAAATCCAAGTCCAGCCGAGAGCTCCACTTGATATCTACAGGCCAAACTGGCAAGCGTGTCTTGCTCGAGAGTGGACGCAAGACTGTAATCGATGAAAATCGATGGAAATCGATGGAAATCGATGGAAATCTATGAGAATCTATGAAAATCTATGAAAATCTGCCCATGAAAACCCTTTGGAGAGCTCTGCGATTGCTGCGCTCAGTGGACTTGTTGGGCTTCTTGGGCGCTCCAAATGTGCAAATCTGAGCCCCAAGTGACGACACCCAATTAGCCGTGCGATGGGCGGCCCCGAAGGAGCGGCTCTTGCACTTGGAAGTGCAGTGGAAGAGCTAAGAGGCGGCCAATTGATTGCAATTAGCGAGCATGATCGGCGAACAAAAGAGCATCACAGTTGCGCGCTGCTCTGTGCTTAGTGCATTGATTGTGCGCCGCTCTGCTTTGTGCGTGTCTGCGAACAATTAGGCGCGCTCGTCTGCGCGCAGTCCAACTCTCTGCGCTAAAATGCGCCTGACGAGTGAGTCTCCTAAGGGCTAAGCTGTGGGCTCTTTTTCGCCTCATTTTAGGCTCCTTTTGGCCTCCTTTTGGGCCCCAATTGATCGATTTTGGCGCCAATCTGGAGCAGGACTCGTGTGGAAAGACACTTGGAGGCAACTCTGCCACTCTGGCCGACTCACAGGCACCAAAAGACGAGCGAGCGGAGACTTGAGGTTGCGTTGAGGAAAGGGAGCAAAAGTGAGCTAAGCGCTGCACTTGCCGCGCTGAGACTTGCCTCACGCAGCAGCTCCAAGTGGCTGGAGAGAGAAGAAGCGGCTAAGAAGGAGAATAAGTAGCCAAAAAGGAGCCTAAAAGAAGCCAAAATGAAGAGCACCTGTTGGATTGCTAACAGAGGTCGATTGTTTTGCTCGTCTGGGCGTTCGTTTTGGCTTATTTTTGGCCCATTTTTGCCTCACTTTTGGCTCATTGTATCTCAGCTTGTTTCACTTTGTTTCATTTGCACGCCAAATGGCTTGTTTGTGTGACAGTTGACATTGAATCAAGGTGGAAAAAGTGCGGCCAGCCACAAGCAAGTGTGTGCAGACGAGCGCCGGAGAGTGTCTGCTGGAAGTGCGTGGAGGAAAGCCGGCCGGCCACACACGCGAACTGGCAGAGTTGGGCCCTCAAACTGTGAAGCGGCCGGAGCTTAGGTGTGCTGCTGTTTGGCTCTGCCTCTTGGCCTTTGGACCTCATTCTCTCAAATAAGTCAGTCCGACTGACTTGTTCACTGGCCGTTGTGGCGCGCCAGAAACATCAAGTGCAAAAGTGCGGCCGAAGAAGAGGCGGCGGCTTAGGAGCGGCGCCAGTTTTCAGTTTTCAGTTTTCAGTTTTCGCTTTTCAGTTTTCAGTTTTCAGTTTTCGACTTTCAGCTTTCATCTTTCAGCTTTGGGCTCTCTGTTTTGAGTTGCGAGAAAAAGTTTTGATTTAGAACTGGCAGTTGCTTGTTCGCGCCGCTCCTTGTCCTCCGTCTGAAATGCGCGACTTCTTCTTCTTCTTCTGCGTCTTCTTCTTCTCCTTCTGCCAAGTGGCCACTTCTGCCCTCTGGGCCGCCTCTGAGCTGCCTTCTGGCCTTCTCGCAGTGCAACAAAGGCGCCTGCTGCCGGTGGGCGCCAACAGGCGTCTGCAGGTCGCCGCCACAGCTGAGGAGCAGGGCCGCTCGAGGCTCCTTGTCTGTGGCAGTTTCTCCTCTGCAGTTTTACTCGCCAGCTCCACTCTGCAGTTTTCGGCTCGCAGTTTTGGGCTCGCAGTTTGCCGCTCGCAGTCTTTAGCTGCCAGTTCGCAGTGGTGGGCGACCAAATGGCACTGCAGGCGCCACTGCCACCCTGTTGCAAGAGCGGCCGGACGCGCCAAGTTCATTAGCAGCCGACTGCTTTCCGGCGGCAAACACACGACTGCTCGGCCGGCGATGAGCGACGAGCGACGAGCGGCGAGCGGTGGGCGCCCTCCGGCTGGCCGACACTTGGGGCGAGTGTCTCTGGCTTAGTTGGGCACAGTTTTGCTCAAGTTTGGGCGCATTGTCATGCAGTTTGGGCGCCGTTTGGCTCCTTCAGATGCAGAGTGGCGAGCGAGAAGAGTGCGCAATTGGGCGCTCAGGCAGACAGTCTGTGCGGCATTGAGCAGCTTGCAGTGAGCGCGCAAGAGCAGCCACAGTGTGCGCTTTCTATGCGCCCTTGTGTGCAATTTCTGTGCGCTTTGTGTGCCCTCATGTTCGCGCCGCAGACTGTCTGTGGGCGCGCGCGTCTGCAGAGAGCGCGATGCTCGCACACTGCGAATGGCCTTTTTTCGGCTCTTTTCGCCGCTCGTCAGCACACAAGCAACAGTCTGTGTGTGTTTAGCACAATTCAGCCAACAGATACAGTATACAGTAAACAGCATAAAGTATACAGTGCACCTCATCTGCAACAATCTCTGGCCCAAGAGTGTTGCCAGCTCCAACTGCTGCTCGCCGGCAACAAAGGAAGCCAAACGCAATGAATAGAACACAATTGGAAGACAACAAACGTCATCTGCCACTTGTTGTTCTTTCCACCTTGTCGCTCATTGTTGCTCTTGCTCTTACTGTTGCTCTTACTGTTGCCCCTCCAGCTTCCTTTCAAGGCTCGCCTTTGGGGGCCAAAAAGTGGCCCGTTTTCTCTTTGTCTTTCCTCCCAGTCTGTGTCTATTTCTCTCAGTCTTTCTGAGTCTGTCTCTGTCTGAGTCTGTCTGTCTGTGTGTCTGTGTGGCGCTTTGAGCGAGAGAGGCAAAAGGTTGGCCCAAACAGTTGCCCATTGGAGCAAGTGGCAACTTTTCTCCCAGCAAACTGGCGCAACCAGTTCATTTGCATCCCATTTTACTTCATCGGAAATTTTCCACTTCAGCTTAGCTGTGCCTCCTCGGCGCTGCGAAAAAGCAGAGAAGCAGAAATGTCTCCTCTGTCTTATCTGCCCGATTTGGATTCAAACAGTCACCACTTGCAACTGTTTGAACTGCGCAAACGACACTTTGCCGAGCGCGAAGAAAGTTCGGCCCAAGAAAGTTGGGAGAAAAAGAGCGCAAAAGAGGATCCAGTGCCAAAGACTGTTGGTGGCGAATTTGGCCGCACGTCTGCAGACAGACCGAATCCCAAGGCTAAGGGAAGGCAAATTCTGAGCAGCTTAGCTTAGGAGAGCTACTCCTAAGCTCTGCTCGTGCTCTACCGAAGCTTGCACCTGGCAGGCTTTCTTCTTTGCGTGCTCCCTCTGCTGAGCCGCCAACGATTCATTGATTAAATTTGCATCTCAATGAGCGCAAGCAAGCGGCCAAGTTGCGGCCACTTAGCCGCCACTTAGTCGCCGCTCGCCCACACTGATTGAGCGATGGCCATTGGATTGGCAAACAAACGGCCCAATTAGGCGAGCTGTCGACTAGTTGAAAGCCGCCGGCGCTGATGAATGGCCGGCCAGTGCTTAGAGCTAAGGACTAGCACTTCTCTGAGTGTTTTCAGTCACGAGGATGCGGCGCTGCGGGCGGCCCTTAGCTCAGACGCCGCAGCTCACTGGCCGCGCACAACAAACACTCGAACGAAAAGCCGCCCGCCGCGCACCCAAGGGCGAGCACTCCCCGCGGCTTCTCCTCCGCCACCTCGCCGAGAATTCCATTCACCGCGCGCAGAATCACAATTCCACCCGAACTTTGCAGCCCAAGCGGAAGCGGAAGCGGACCACTTGTTTCTCTGCTCTCCTCAGCTTCTCTTCCACTGCTTAGCTCTACTCCTTGGCTGGCCAGTGGCCCCAAGCGGAAGGAAGTGGCGCTCTCGAGTGACGGGCGCGAACCAATCGATCACTGAGCGCAGGGCCGCACACAGTCTGCGGCGCCCCCAAGGAGTGGGAGCGCGCGTGGGCGTGGCCAGCGAGTGGCTGGCGCGTGCCGGCGAACTTGCAAGCACGTGCTGAGGAGTGGGGCCGCTTTGGAGCTGGCAGCTTGCAGTTTGGGGCTCTCAAGTCTTTCAGGGCGCAGCTTGGGGCTCGCAACTGGCAGCTTGCAGTTCGCAGCTTGCAGAGGCCAGTTGCCAGTTGCCAGGCAGAGGGCGGCCCAGAGGCGCCTTATAGGTCCAGTATTGGGCGGCTTTTTTGCGTCGACTGCGGCCGGCTGCTCTCCGGCAAAGATGAGCCTGCCGAGAGGGCAGCTTTCGGAGGGCAGAGAGCAGCTCGCAAAGGGCAGAGAGCAGAGGGCGGGGGCGCAGCTTGCCAGCTCGAGTGGGCCGGCCGGCGTGCGGGAAGCGAGAACGTGCTAAATGAATTTGGCCGGCCGGGCGCACTGGAGGCAGCTTGAGGGTAGACTGTAGAGGGTAGAGTGTAGAGGGTAGAGTGTAGAGCTTAGGTTCGGCCGTGTGGTTGCGGAGACAAATGGACTGTTTGCGCGCAATTAACCCAATTGATTGCGCGCCCCCAAGCGGCGGGGGCCCTAAGGAGCGGCGGGCGTGAAACTTGGCGTTGGAGTGCGTGTTACTGTCTGCGAGAGTGAGACTGAGACTGCAAAGGTTCCAATGGGGGCGCGCACAGTCGGCACAGTTGCACACTGTGAGCACTGTGAGCACTGTGAACATTGCGAATGTTGCGAATGTTGCGAGCACAGTCACAGAGCACAGTGAGCGCACACTAAGCGCACACTGAGCGCACACTGAGCGCAGGCTGAGCGCAGGCTGAGCACCGGCGAAGTGGGCGCCTTTGGCACTGCTGCCAGAGACTGTGTGCCGGCCGGCCCACCGCGCGCGCCGCCAGCCCGCAGCTTTGGGGCCCTGCAACTTGCGAGCCCCAAAGGCAACCTCCAAAAGCGCCCAAAAGGGCAACGCAGCAACGAGCTCGGCCCCACTTTCGCTTGGGGCCCCAAAAGTTTGCCACTCGCGCCGCCAACTGTCTGCCGTTGTCGGAGAGTCGCGCGCGGCCCACTTGCCCCCGCGAGCGCCGGCCCAAAGGGGGCGTAACGCGCCCGTTTGGCGGCCGGCCGCCTTTTTCTCCGCCCGCTCACTCGGCGGCGCGCCCGCCCAGCTCAATGTTGCTCTCTGGCCCTGTCTCTCATTGCTCGCTCGTTGGCCGAAGGGCGAGCATCGAGCATCGAGCATCGAGAGGCAGCAAGAGCATCGAGCATCAAGAACGGCGACCAATGGACAGCGAGCGGCAAACTGTGCCCGCGCCGCCTGGAAACGCGCCTCCAAGGGGGCGGAGTCAGACGTCGGGCGGCGAGCAGCGAGCAGCAAGAAGCGCGCCTCTTCAGCTGGCCGCTCGCTGCACACAGGCAATTGGAGACCAGCGGCCCATTTGCAGCCCAAAGCCGTGCGACCAGCTCTGGCCAGCTGAGGAGGCCAACTGAGAGCTGGTGCTCTGCGCGCGAGTGGCAAACTTTCAGGCTCTTTCCTCACCACTAGACAGTGTCTCTCTCTCTGGCAGCCCCGCAGACTGTCTCACTGGCTCACTGGCCCGCCTGGCTCACTGCCGCGCCACTTTTCTCTAAACTGGGCCGCGTGCGTGCCCGCTAAAGTCCAGACGAGCTTTGGGGCCGCCCCCTCGGCGCTGGTCTCTGCCGCTCGCTGCTGGCCGCTTGCGCCACCTGAGCAGCCGGCCGCAGACTGGCCGCCAACAGTCGCCCGCACACCTCAGGCTGTAACTCGAGTCGCCCGTTTCCACGCTGGACGTGCGGCGCCTGCGAATCAGAGTCAGATTCAGATTCAGATTCAGATTTAGAGTCAGAGTCAGAGCGGCCCAATTGGGCCCCGCAGACTGGGGCTCGACTCTCGCGGCTCGCCGGGCGCCAATTAGCGGCGGCTCGCCAGAGTGGCCCCACAGGCGCCTGATGGCAAGACTCACGCGAGCAGAGGGCGCCCCAAGCGAGCGCCGAGCCAAAGGGTTCCAGGAAAAAAGGTCGAAAATAGTGCAGGGCATCGGTCTGGCTGCAGACTGTGTGCGGGGGACTGTGTGCCGCAGAGAAGCAAGTGCCAAAGAGGCCAAGTTCGGCGCACGCTTTGCATGCGGCGCGCGCTCGCAGACAGTCAGCGGCGCTCACGCAGTGCCAGACCTAAGCATCGGCCAGCAGTGCGCGTCTCTTCTGTGCTCGTCTCTTCTGCGCGCGCACTCCATTGGACACTCCATTGGACTCCACAGCTTCAAGCCGGCAACTGTCTCGCCGGCAACTGTCTCGCCGGCCAGACAGGCGGCAAAAATGATCTATAACAAGCGGCCCATTTTCGCTCCACATCTTTGCCTCTCTTTCTCTGCTCTTTCCACCAGCGAGCTGCCCAAACGGCCGGACGACAAACGCCCGGAGCTGCCCCCTCGGACCAGTTGCACTTCGGGCTCGCTGCTCTGGCAAAGTTCCTCTCGCAAAGGCGTGCTCTTTGCTCTCGCGGCAAAGAGCAAAGAGGGCACCAAAGGCGAGCTCCAGCAGCCAAAAGGCCGCATCACTGTTGCCCAAGCTCGTCTGGCCGAGCTGGAAATCGAATCGGGAACACAACTGGCCGCTCGTTTGCATGCGTCCTGAAAGCGGCTGAAAGCGGCGCTCGTGAGCCCACTGGACGTCGAGTGGAGCCAAGCAGCTCGCGAGCAGACAAAACTGCGAGCGGCCAGACACAGACACAGACACAGAGACAGAGACAGAGACAGGCGGCCGGCGTGCCAGCGACCAGCAGCACACAATCGCTCCACTCGGGCCACTTACACGCAACGAGGCGCCGTTTTTGGCCAAACTGCGCGCTGCAAACTGCGAGCCGCGAGCCGCGAACACGCTCACCTTGCGTGTGTATTGATTTTTGTCCGCGCTCGTCCGTCTGTCTGTGCGTTTGTTTGTTTGTTGATGCTGCCGAGTTGAGCTCGAGGCGCGCCACTTCAGCTGCAAGCTTTGGGTCCTTAGCTTCGGACCTTAGCTTTGGACCTTAGCTCAGAGAGCAGCTGAGCTGAGCTGAGCTGAGCTGGGGCGCACTTGAGCGAGGGCGCAAAAGTGGCGCATCTGTCGAGGCGGCAGAGACTAGGAGCAGTAGAAGTGGCAAAGGCAGAGTGAAGAAGTGGCGTGGAATTTGGTTCTGAGTTCTTGAACTTGAAAATGTTTGGCAAAAGATGAGCGAAAGAGAAAAGTTCGCTGGCAGAAAAGTTCGACCATTTGGCTGGACGAGGCCCAAAGCATTGGGCAAGTGGAGGCTGAGCAGTGGCAGAGCAGTGCGAGCTCTGCCAGTGCGCGTTGCCACTTGGAGAAGAAGTACTGGCAGAGCTTAGGTGGCGCTTTGGATGGAGAAATTTGGAGGCAGAAAAAGAGAGAAACAAAAACAAAGCACAAGCATGCAGCTTGGCCTCCACTTGGCGACCACTTGTTGCGCTGCTCAAGCATGAACTTTTCGTTTTCTCTCTGTTCTTCTGTTTCTCTCTGTTTCTCTTCACTGTTTTCTGTTTTCTGTTCACTGTTCACTGTTTCGTTTTCTGCTCTCTGCCTTCTGCTCACTGCCTTCTGCTCACTGTTTCCTTTTGCCTTGTCTCTCGGGCGCTCCTAAGGTTCGCCTCCACAACGCTCAGCTCAGCTCGCCTCCAGCGCCGGCCTCTAGCTCTGGTGGGGCGCGACCACTCGTTTGGGCGCGCTGGAGCACTGGAGCATTGGAAGGAGCATTGGAAGAAGAGGCAGAAGGAGCAGAAGAAGGAGGAGCTGGAGACAGTCTGCGAGGAGGCGGCCCACGAGACTCAACACAAGCACAGACACACAAGCAGAAGCGGAGGGCGCAGCACGAGGAGACAAAAAGGAAAGAACAGAGGCCGAGAAATTAGTCAGTTCCGTTCCATTGTGTGTGTCTCTGCAGCAGTGCGGTTGCTCCTTTTGGGCTGGCTGCTTATGCTTAGGTGGTGTGTGAGTTTTGCACAAAGCGAAACTCATTCACCAGCTTCGAGGTTGCTTCTCGAGCATTGGACAGTGAGCATTGAGCGCTGAAGATCCGCTCGAGCCGAGTGGGCAGCAAGCAGCGAGCAGTGAGCCCAAAAGACGCTGAGTTGCAGTCTTGCGGCCGAACGAGAGACGAACGAGAGACGAGCAGAGACGAGCAGAAGTGAGCAGAAGTGAGCAGAAACCTTTGTTCTCCGCCGCCTCCTTTTGGTCACTTGTTGTTTGCTGCTGCCAGCGAGCCTCTTTGGCGGCCGACGGACAGTCCTGCGTGATGTGCGCACCACTGTGACTGTGACTGTGCGCCGCTGACTTTCCGTTGCTGCAAACCGCCAGACCCAAGCTCAGCCAGTTCCTCGCCGGCGTCATCTGTCAGCGTTGAGCGAGCCGCCTGAGCGAAAAGTGGACCAAAAATATGGCCGCCAATCTCAGTCTCGAGCGCCGCCCCTCGCGGCCAAACACTCGCGGCCAAACACTCGTCCAAGCTCGGCGCTGGCCAACCGACAAATCAACTGCATTCGGCCAACGATTGACTCCTCAGCCAAGCTTCCAACCAGCCCAAACGCCAACCAGCTCGACACTTGAACTCCGCCTCCGCCGGCCGACCCTTAGCTCTGGCAAGAGTCGCGCCTCTGGCTCAGCACTCGCGCCTCTGCACTCGCGCTCGTCCCCAAGCTCCACACGCTTCCGCTCGCTGCTCAGCTCGCCGCTGAGCTCGCCAAACGCCAAACGCCAAACGCCAAGCTCGCCGCCGGCACACAAGCACCTCCATCTGCAGACTCCCCTCGAGTTGGGCCAACTCTTTTCTCCTTTTCTCCTCTTCCATCCTGAGCTCCGGCGCGCAGTCTCGCCACTAGGCTGGCCTATATGCGCGCGGCGAGCTTGGCGCTTCCAGCTAGTTGTGTGCTGCCCTCCCTTTGCTCACGGTTGGGCCGGTTGGCCCAACTCTGCAGCAAAGCGGCCAATCTAGACCTGAGCTTCTCAGTGCACTCTCTGACCACCAGGCAAGGCTCGCCTGATTTGCGTGGGGCCCCCCACGTAAATCGGGCGCCCTTCGAGCAAGACTAGACACGCTTAGGAGGCGCCCCCAAAGACTGGCCGAAGGGGAGCGTGTTTACATTGGTGGTTGCAAGGGTGGCCGCCAGGTGGCGCGCGCGACGCGCGGCGAACGGGCGAATGTGCGCGCGCAAGTTAGAGCACATCAGGCCTGCAGAGGTTTGGCTGCGTGAGACTGTGTGCGGCGCAGGTGGGCCAAAGGCGGAGAGGCGGCGCGAGTGCTGCGCGTCGAGCATCGAAAAGGGTGCGCAGTTGAGAGTCTGGCAAAAGAGCAGAGGAGGCTGCGCAAAGAGAGCGCCTTCCACTGTGAGCTGCTTCCAGTCAGTTGCTTCCAGTGAGAAGCAGCACAAGGCCAGAGCAGCGCCACAGAGAGACGCTCGAAACAGACACAACTCAGGCCAGAGAGCCAGACCAGAGCAGAGCAACAAGAAGGGCGCCCACTCGAAAGCCTTTTGGCAGCCTTTTCCAGTTTTCCAGTACGAAAAGTGTTGTTGTCTTGTTGTTGTTGTTTTGCTTTTGATTTTTCCAATTGCGAATCGTCTCGATTGGCGATTGGCGAGCCGCGAACTGAACTGTGAACTGTGGTGAATTGTGGCCCGCCAATTGTGGACTGTGAGTTGTTGTGGTGCAAGAGAATTGTGTTACGAGAAAACGTTGTGGCACGAGAGAGAGAATTCCAACCACTGTGAATGGCAAGGCGGGCGGAAAAAGATTGAACGAGCGAGCGACTTCTCTCACCAGTTTGCGCGTGTTCCTTGCGAGTGTCTTGGCGCGCCCACCAAGCGGCGAGAGACTGTGGTTGGGGCCCAGCGAGCAGAGTTCAGCGCCCACGCGACGCAATGGGCCAGTGGTGAGCGAGCGCCGCCTGAAGACTACCTCCGATGACTGTGAGCAGCCGGTGTGCTCGAGGGGGCCCTGTGGAGCCGTGAGGACTGCCTGTGGGCCGCAAGTTCATGCCAGACTCTAGGAGACGCTAAGAAGCAGCAAGACTCAGCCGGAAGGCAAGCTGTCAAGAAACGAGCCAGCTGACAAGAAAAGAGGCCTAAAAGGAAGAAAAAAGGCCAAAAAAGGAAGAAGAAGGGCCGGAAACGAAGTAAAAAGGCCGATAAAGTAAGAAAAGGGCCAGCAGACAAGGAGGAGGCCTGAAAACGAAGTAAAAAGGCCAAAAAAGGAAGAAAAACGGCCGAAAAAGAAGAGAAAAAGGCCGAAAAGTAGAAGAAAAAGCGCCAAAAAGCTCGCAAGACGGATAAGCAAATGTATCAGCACCAACAACAGGCGCTGGCCCACCACCACCACCACCACAATGCGCTGCACCACGCGCACCACCACCACCACCAGTTGCACCACGTGAACGGGCACCTGGTGAATGGGCAGCACGCGGTTGCGGCGGCCGCCTACGTGGCCGCCCAGGCCTCTGGGAACCCAATGGTTGCGGCGGCGGCAGCAGCGGCGGCCGCGGACTACAACCAGCAGCAGCAGCAACAGCAACAGGCCGCCAGATATGGGGGCCCGCAGGACTACCCGCCGCAAGTGAACTCGGTGGGCGTGGCCTCTGATGGGGGCGACTCGACGAGTGGGACTGCGAGCAGCGCCGGTCTGGCGCACCTGGACTTCGGTGGGGCCCCAGGCTACGGGCAGGGGCGCGGCAGCAGCGGGCCGGCGGGCGCGCAGACCGGAAGCGGCGGCGCCCCCAGCCAGCCGAACGGGCGGCCCACCAGCAACGCCAGCCACTCGGACCGGCTGGCGGCGGGCGCGGTCTCGCCGCCGGGCCAGCTGCAGCTCGCCAACTCCAGTCCGAGCGGGCTGGCCAAGCTGGAGGGCCACCAGCTGCTCTACAACGGCGGGCCGCACCAGCACCACGCGGGCCACCAGCAACTGATGGGCCACGCCCACGCCCACCCCCAGTCTCAGGCCCAAGCGCAGGGCCAGCCGCAGTCTCAGGCGCACCCGCAGGCGCCCAGCCAACCGCAGTCACAGGTCCACCAGCAGCACCTGCAGCAGCAACAGTACCAGCCGCAGGGCCAGTACCAAGGGGCGCGGTCGCCCCTGCTCGGGCACGGGCGCGCCCACGCGCACGCGAACCCGCACGCGCACCCGCCGCCGCAGCCGCACCAGCACCCGCACAGCCCCACCCACCAGCTGCTGCTCGGGCACGCTCACCCGCACGTGCACGCGCACCAGCACGCGCACCTGCACGCGCACCACCAGCAGCAGCAGCAGCAGCAGGCGGCCGCGGCGGTGCAGCACCAGCAGCAGCAGCAACACTTGCAGGCGCACCACTTGCACCAGACGCACGCGGCGGGCGCGCACCAGCAGCACGCGCAGCACCAGGCGCACCAGACGCACCAGCAGCAGCAGCAGCAGCAGGCGGCCAGCAACAACTATGGCCAGTCGCTCTACGCGCACCACGAGTCCGCGCACCACTTCCACGCGCACCACGCGGCCGCCTCCATGCAGCAGCACCTGCACCACGCGCACCCTCTGGGCGCCCTCTCGCCGCCCATGCTCCCCTCGAGCAACTGCACCCCCGCCGCCAACCTCCAGGACCCCTCCTCGCCCACCATCTTCGCCGCCCACCAGGAGCACCAGAATCTAGTCGGCCAGCAGCAGCAGCAGCACCACGTGCAACACCTGCCCCACTCGCACTCGCACCCTCATTCTCACGCGCACGTGCACCCTCACTCGCACGTGCACCCGCACCAGCACGCGCACCTGCACCACCAGCAGCACCTTAGCAGCGCGCCACACAATGCCCACCCGCAGCTCCACCACCACCAGGCCCAGTTCGCCACTGGGGCCTCTTCGGGCGAGCTCGACTCGGCCGACCAGCTGCAGACAGTCTTCGGGCCCCCAAGCGGCGCCCTCCAGCAGCCACAGCCCTACGGCCAGACGCCCAACGGGCCTCTGCTGGTGCAGGCCAAGCTGGAGCCTCTGGGCGGCCCACCAGCCAACTCGAACCCCAACCAGCCGGCCAAGACGGCGGCCAAGAAGCGCGCGGGCCAGGCGAAGAGCAGCGCGGCCGGAAGTGGCGGGGCCGGAAGTGGCGGCCAGCAGGAGCACAAGATCAGCACGACGACGGGCGGCGAGCAGCTGAAGGGGGCCGGCGGCAAGGGCGCCAACGGGGGCGTCTTGCTGTCGAGTGGAGCGCGCTCAGCCCAGCCCACAGGCCAGGGCAACTCGCTGGCCGCCAATGGGCAAACGACCGGAAGTGCTACAAGCGCAAGTGGAGGGCCGCCCGCTGGCGTGACGCTGACCAAGAGCAAGAAGCCGCGCAAGTCGCGCACCATCTACACGAGCGAACAGTTGAGCTGTCTGAACAGCGAGTTTGGCAAGACGCAATACCTCAACCTGCCAGATCGGGCCGCCTTGGCCTCCAGTTTGGGCCTGTCGCAGACGCAGGTGAAGATCTGGTTCCAGAACAAGCGCTCCAAGTTGAAGAAGAACGCCAATTCGGGTTGCGGACAAGGCGCGGCCAGCGACACGCAGAGCTGCCACTCGGAGTCGCTGAACTCGCCAGACATCTCCAGCAGCCAGGACGACGAAACGCTGAGTGTCTCCCAGCACAACACGAAGCAATTGATCCAGCCCCAAGGCCAGCAGACCAACAGCGGCCCATACGCAACCCAAAACGGCCCCACCCAAAGCGCAATGGAGCCCCTCATGATGGGCGCCCACCACTTCCACCACGCCCACCTCGAGCAGTCAGCCGGCGGCCAAGCGCAAGCGCCAAGCTCGAGTCTGCCAAGACTGCCGCCGGGCCAGCCCAACGAGCAACAGCAGCAGCAGCACCTGATGATTGAGTCCTCGCAGACAAGTGGCCAGCAGCAGGCCCAGCAGCAGCAGCATCAAACACAACAGCAGCAAACACAAGCGCACCTCCACCTCCAGCAGCAGCAAGTTCAGCACCAGCAGCTTACAACTGGGGGCTACTCGCACGCGCACGCGCCCGCAGCGCCACCTGGCGGCCTCCACATGAACCAACTGGCCGCAGAACAACACACACTCTTCGCCCACCACCAGACGCACGCTGGCCTGTTGCACGCGCCCCAAGGCACCCAATCCCAGTCCCAAACCCAATCTCAATCCCAAGCTCAAGCTCAAGCTCAGTCTCAAGCTCAAGCCCAAGCCCAAGCCCAAGCTCAGCCTCAGTCCCAGACGCACGCGCACCACCAACTGCACCACCTGCACCACGACCACAACCACCACCACAACCATCTGAACCACCTGAACCAACAAGAGTCGCCCACTTCCAACAGCGCCGCCCAGCAGCAGTCTGGCCCCAACGAGCAGCAACAGGCCGCCAGCAGCACAAATCGGCCCCCAAGCGGCGCAAACTCCCTCGAGCTAAGCCAGCAGACAGCTGCCGCTGGAAACTCGGCCACCATGCAGCAGCAAAGCTCGGCCGTGTCCACCGCCGAGACGTCCATCTTCAGCTGAGAATCTCTTGGGCGAGGAGCTTTCCAGGAGACAGGAAGTTTGCTCTGGAAACACCAGCAGCTTGGGACTGGCTGCAATTGATGCCCATGGACGCGGTTCACGAGGTCTCACTAGACTACTAGAGTTAGAAATTAAACAAATTAGGCGCAAGAGAGCAAAGTGGAAACTGATTTTCGAAATGATTTATTCTCCAATTTTGTGATTTCGTAATTCATTTTGTGTTTCATTTTGTATTCCATTCCATTCTCTGACCACCTGAGGTCTCTTTTCTCGTGTTTCGAGTGCATTTCCGGCAACAAAGCACCGGAAATGCACTCGGAAAAGCTGAGACAAGTGTGCAGCTTGGGGCAAACTTGGGGCGAATGCAGCTTCTTAGCGCCAATTGCTCCTCTGCAGACAGTCTCGGGCATGAATTGTACGCCAAAGTGCAAGGAGGAAAAAGTGAGACAAAAGCAGAGATTAGGTGTAAATTGTGGGCCCGAAAGTGTGCCAGTTTGTGGCGGAAAAGAAGGAGCAAACTTTTGCCACTTCTCCAGCTCTTCTTCCATCAGCTTTTGCAGCCTTTCTCTTTCTCTTGGAGAGGCTCTCTTGGAGGAAAGTTTCAATTATTGGACATGATAATAATAACAAGAATGGTGGTGCGGAATTTTGTCCCACATTGGCGCAGTTGTGCGAGGCGAGTGGAGAAAAATGTTAGGAAGGAAAAGGGAGAGAGAGAGTTTTGGCAAGAGAAATGACAAAACAAGATGGGGAAATGTTGGCCGATTTCTTTGGCCTTAATGCAAACCGCAGACTGTCCAAGGCAATGGAAAGGAAACCTTAGGGAGGAGAGTGTCTGAAAGAATGCAAAAATGGTCGCAAGAATCGCATTTGGACGATCACAGAGAGCCTTTTTGGCCGCTTTTGGTGGATTTGAAAAATATATTATTATTATCACTTTGCACAGATCTCAAGCAAACAAACTTTTCCAACTTGAGCTTCCATTGGGCTAAATCTAATCCTGTTCCTCCGCAGACAGTTTGCGGGAGAGAGAAAAGCTCAAGAGAAAGCTCAAGGGAAAGCTCATCTCGGCGGCTGGTCGGCCAACTGTGCCAACTGTGCCAACTGTGCTTCCACACAGTAAGCACAAACGGAGCCTAAGGGATGCAGAAAGCAGCAGAACAGCAGGCAGACAAAGAGGCTGTTTGTTTGCTTTGGAACTGGCCTCCAACTGGCGCCACTTTTCCGCCCAACTGTCTGCGGCCACAAGCAACTTGCGGGCCCCAAAGTGGCACCAGGAGGCCTCTTGGAGGCGGAATCGTCGCTCTGCTAAGCGTCCAGTGGGCTGAGCTTGTCTTCAGCTGTGCTTTGCTCGTCTTCAGCTGTGCTTTGCTCGTCTTCAGAGTGCTGCTGACCAGTGTCAGTGGAGAGCAAAGGGGCAAGGCTGAGCGCAAGTGGAGGCGAGCAGTGCCTGTCTGCCGGCGGACAGTCTGCGGCTCGAGGCAGGAGAATGGCTTCTGGCGGGCGGCGAGTGGAGGCGAGTGGAGACTTGCGGGGGGAGGACTGTCTGCGGCCAGAGACAGGCTGTCGCGGTTTGCATTGTTGGTGGGCCAGAAGTGCGCAAAGAGCGAAGAACAAATGATTGCAGACAAACACACTCACTTAACAACTGTTCTTGTTTCTCCTCCTCCTCCAAGAGCTCGTCTGCAGCTCTTTCTCAGCAACACACTCTCTCTCTCTCTCTCTTGCGGCCCCACTCGAGCTGCTCACTGGCGCGCCCCAAGGGCCAATCCAGTGGGCACAGGTAGAGCGCACCACCAGCCGCACACCTTAGGGCCGGCCGCTCAGGTCCAATGGCGTGCCACAGCGCCGTCAGAGAGCCGCAGACAAGGGCGAGCAGGAGCGCGGGCAACAAGTGGGGGCGCTGCCGAGGAGTGTCGAGGGCCAACTTTTGGGATTACTCGCCGTGTGTGGGCCGCACTCTTGGCCCACAGACACTGCTCTCTGTTTACTCTTGCAACCCTGAAAAGGGCAATCCACACAAGCCGAAAGTGCTCCGAGCTGGCACCACGCGCCAACTGGCAACCACTCGGCGCCAGGCGCTCAACAATTAGGAGCTCCAATTGTGTCGCGCTTGCAAATTTTTCTTATCAAAACAACAACAACAACAACAACAACAACAACAACAACAACAACGACAAGCAGTCTGCCAGTGCAGGAAGGCGTCCTGCGCTTGCAGCCAGGCAGTCTGGCGAGACTTTGCGGCCTTGGCGAGAGTGTGTTGCTGAAAAGGAGCTGCAGACGAGCTGTGGATCGGCTGGCTGGCGGAGGAGTGAGAGCGGCCGGTTGGAGCGCGCGGCTCGTGCGGCTGCAGACAGACCGGTGCGCAGCAGTATCGCGCGCCCGCTCCTAAGGACAAATTGGGCGCGCGCGCTCAGTGCTCGCAGTGCGTGCACTGCGCGCACGCAAAGCGGGCGAATCCTCCGCAAAGCAGCGCAGAGATTCGGTCTGTCTGCAGCGCAGCTCTGGACGAGCGCCAGCACGCCAGTAGAGCACGGCCGCGGCTAAGGTGCGGCCGGCCGAGCAAAGACAGCCAGCGCCGGAGTGGAAATTGGAAATCGCAAATTGGAATCGAGAGACTGGCAGAGAGAAGTTGGAGTTGAGATTGAAAAATCGGCAAACCGAGGGCACAAAATCAGCCACGAAAGTAACACTCTGTGTGCTGGGCTCGCGAGTCGGCCCTTTGTGTGTGGCTGCCTGTGACCTGTTGCTCGCTGGCCCGGCTAACTGGCTGTGGCGGCGCCGCTGGCTGGCTGGCTGGCTCTCGTTCCTCTGGCCGAGTGGAGCGAGCTTGCCACTTGGAGCTGGCAAGACCCGAGCGCCAAGGCGGGCGCCTTGTGCCAGCCGCCGGCGGGCCAGTGTGGCCGCAAGAGCGCAGGCTGGCTGCGTGTTTCCTGGCCGAGTTTGTGTGTGTGTGCGGCTGGCTGGCTGCTGTGAGTGAGCAGGGAGAGAAAGAGCGTCACTGTCTCGCCGCCAAGAGACGTCAAAAGCAATTGTTATTTTTCTGCTATTGAACTTGCGGAAGGACAGGACAGGTTGAGCAGCGAGCGAGTGTCGTCCCTTAGGCTCGGCTTGGCTGCGCGCGTGCACCAGTCGCGCGCACTCAGTCTCTGCGAGCCGCCCGGCAGGCCTGAGCGCGCGCGCACTCGCGGCCACACTGAATGCTGCGCTCCCAGTCGCACACTCTGGGCCGCAGTCGCGCTCTGCTCCACTCAGGCCAGAGCGGCGGCTCCTCTTTGTTGTTTGTCGCCCAGACTAGCCCAGCCAAGGTGCCCAAGTGCGTCCGCCGCCACTCTCTGGCCGCTCTCGCTCTCGCTCTCACTCTCGCCGGGCCCTCCCCAAGCCGCTCGCTCAGACCACTCACCGACAGCCAGGATGGTAAATTTAAATTGCCTCCATCAGCAAGGCAGCGAGAGAGAGAGAGAGGCTCTCAGACTCTCTCTCCACCTGAGCTCCTCGCGGGCGCCCGTCTGAGCCTGTTGCCACTGCTCCTAAGGAGCCGCTGCCAAGACGCATCTCCGGCTCGCTGGCAAGTGTCGCGCAAGCTCGCTCTCTTGGCACCGTCGCTTCTGCCAGCCAGCCCCTGTCTCTAGCACACTTTCTGGCTAGCTAGCTAGCTCGCTCGCTCTTCGCCCAGGCCAGAAACAGGCCGCCCAAATTGCCCCACTGGCCTACTGCTCTGGGCAAACAAGAGTGCCCGCCATCGAACCAACTTACACCTTCCTCTGGCCGCCCCTTTCCGGCCAGCTCCAGTCGCCCAGCTCTGGTCGCCGGCTCTAGTCTCGCGGCCGCCACAGCATCGCGCTGCTGCCGGCCAATTGTACTCTGCACGATCCGCTGCCCAAGCTGCTCTTGTTGGTCTAAACCAACAGGAGGAGCACACACTCTCTGGCTTGTTGTTGTTGTTGGCTCCCTCAGCTTGGCTCTGCTCTGCTCGCGGCCAGCTCCTCAGCGGCCCAGGACTTTTCTCTGCCTCTCGTTTGTTCTCTGGCCAGCGAACAGGCCGCCAGGAGATAGGCCGAATGGGGCGAGGGAGAAATTTGTATCACTCTTTGGCCAATAAAGTGGCCAGCCAGTGGACGACCAGTGGCTACTCGGCTTTATGTGTCCATCTGGGCGGCTTGTTTTGCTTTTGCTTTTGGTTTGTGTGTGTGCGGCTTGCAGTGTGCACGCGAACTGCGCCGCGCGCTAACCTTGCCTGATGGAAGCTCACTGGTCGCAGTGCAGCAGTGCGGCAGCGAACAGCACACAGCACACAGCACACAGCACAGACTGCCTTTGGCGTCCACTTGGGTTGCGTGAGCAGATTTATGATTATTATTATCATTGTTACTCTCTCCTGTCCGCTCACTCTCTCTCTCTCTCTCTTGCTCTCCGAACTCAAAAAGCCCTCAGAAAGTCTCCCAACTTGAGCGCCAACAATGCCAACTGTTTACCTTTCGCCCTCAGCTCCAGGCGAGCGCCTCTCAACGCACCACTGGGCCGCAGTGGCCGATCGGGCGCACCTAAGAAGCGGCCAAGCTCGGCCCGTGCCCAACTCATCCACTCGTAATGAGCAAATCCCATCCAAACTTCTCCTTCTCCTTTCCGCCACTCTGTCTCAGCTTGTGTCTGGCCAGAACTCGGCCCAGACGCACGCTCAGCTGCCGGCCAAGCGTCTGGGCGAAAGTGGTGGCCACAGACTGAGATTAGAAATAAGCCACCGGCGCTGCTAGGAAACATTTGCCACAGTGGCCTGTTCCACTCAACAGACACTCTGTCGTCTGTGTTGAGTGGAAATCAAATCGCACACAGTGGCTACCAGATATTGGCTCTTCCATCGGCGGCGAAGTCAATGGAGCGCTTTCCGTGTGCTCGAGACGGGCCAAAGGCAGTCTTTGTGGCCGGACCACCAAGTTGGCGGCGAAAAAGCGCAAAGATAGCCACTCCATCTTGAGCAACAAGCTTTCTGCACGCTGCTGCTCACACGAAAGAGTTCACTTTCCCTCTCGGCTGGCCGACCATTCAGCAACAGGCTGCATCCAGCCAGTTAGCTAGCTTGATGCGTTCCTCACCATTGATTCGACGGCCGCAAAGCAGCCACAGACAGTCTCTGGCTCCACTTCTGGACCCACTGGGCCAGAGAGGAAAAAAGGCCAGCCTTTCCCACAGCGATAAGGCTCACAAGCGTTGAGTGTGGCGCCAACCTGGTGCGACACTTGGCGCTCTCTCGTTGCAATGCGGAACACTGGCCAGCAGCTAGCCTTGCCAGTGGAGACTGTTGCCAGTGCTGAAACCAGTGGCGCTTCCGCTACCTCTTGCCTTGGCTCTGCATCCACTCAGACTGTGAGCTTGCCTCGCAGACAGTGCTTGGCGTTAACAGAGACCGTTAGCAGTCTCCAGTTAGCACCCAGCCACCAAGCGACTCTCTGCTCATCAGGCCGCGAAGGAACGCAGGAAACAGTCTCTCTTCAGTCACTATCTAATCGCACATAAAAGCCACCAATCGAAATAATGACCATAATTGAGCCAGCCATTTGGCCATTCGGTGTTCCTCTGCAACCAATGTCTTCATTTGAACGAATGCCATAAAGGATTTCTCTCTCACTTTGCCACTTTCTCCTTCCGAGAAAGTCTCCTGAGCCTCTACATCCCAAGGCTCTCTCCCTCTGCAGTCAACCGAACGATCATCGGAAATATCTAGCCAAGACACTGGCCAGATCCACCGATCAGAAGTTTAGTCACCACAAAGTATAGCTAAGGTGGACGGTTAGTTCAAATATGTACAGGATCGTCGTTCTTCTCAAATAGATTCTGATACTAAACTGCAACGAGGATGCACCAATGCTGCAGCCCAGCCTTGCCGGATTGTCTTTGCAGAATTTTCGGCAAGTTCTTATCCTCGTCATCGGGCTTTGGTATAAACTTGCTCCCCTGGATCTAGTTCCCAAAGGTCCAAGGAGGCCTGCAGAGCCTGGCTCAGCTTTGGAAGAGTTGTAAGTTGATTGAAGGACTTGGCCTTTGATTGGGAAGCATTTGTCGGCTAGGCGTTACGTCTTCATAGTTATAGATACATTGTGCGGTAGATGGGTGGGCTAGACATCAATACAATGTAACGAGTGTGATTTCCTGCCCCTCAGGACTGGAGGGCCTCGAGTAGCGCCAAAGCGGAATATGCTTTGGAGCGAGACTCTGTGGAGCCAGACTGTGCGTGTTCGAGTCTGCCTCCACAAGAAGGATTCTCACGAGTTGCCCTCAGTGCGTACATTTGTTACTGTGTGCGACCCCCCTTGCCTCTCCCTCAAAGGAGCTGCCTAGTTTTAGTAAGAAACTATGACTCATCGGTTCTCGCCTTTCGCTAGTGCTAATTTACGTGAGCTCCACAACGCGATACGTGTAGCACTTGCCCCAACTTCTCTGTACGAAAATACTACCATACAGCTTTCTTGTTTATCGCTTTTACCCTCGCATGACATCCATTCCATTAGACACATTTCCCCTATACATTTGCTGAATAGCAGCTTTTAGTATGCAACTCATACGATAATTATCCATCCATATGCAATATTATTGAAATGCAATAATCCATCCAAGCATCGATTTTAACATTTAATCAATTAGATAGTTGATAAATTTAAGAAACTCAAACACGTGTTTATTAGATAAGAGCATACCTGGTTAGCCTGGCCAACAATTGATTGAATCCTTCACCAAATGTTCACCAATCCAAAAACGAAGATCAAATAACCCATTTCACGCGAGTTTAATTTAATCACACTCATGTGCTCAATTCGCGTGCCAATTCGACAAGATGGAAAACACAAAACGAGATCTATCGCTAGACTTCACAAAACCCCGGGTTCCACGAGGGGGCCAGCAGCCACCCAGTTTGGTCACACCAATACTAAATCTATCCACCCCTGAGCTGAATAAAATGATCTCCACAGAGGAACTGGCCGTCCTGACGCCAAATGGCATATCGTCCGTTATTTCACAGCCAAATGTCTTGCCGTCACCCTTGATACCAACCACAGTCAACAATAGCAATAATATAATCAACAACACTAGCAATAATTTCAATGCAAATAATACCAATAGTAACAATAGCCACCATCATCATAACAATGGAACCAATATGAATCAAAACACTAGACGATCGTCCTCAGTCGACAATAAGCAAAATGTTCGACAAGACGTCGATAGGGAGAAGATTGAGAAGAAGCGTGAAAGGAATAGGTTGGCAGCCAAAAAATGTCGCCAGAGGAAATTGGAAACTATAGATGAATTACGTAAAACCGTTTCCCAACATGAACAAAAGATCAAGAAGCTTGAGTTGATGAATGAAGCTCTACGTGTGGAAAACGAGGAGTTGAAGAAAAGAATTCGATGATAATCATCTTTGTCAGCTAATATAACAGATAAATAGGATTCTTACAAAGATCCTATGGTAGAGGGGCGTGCCCCCATGCAGTTATATCTTATTGTCTATTTCATTAGCCTCTGGGAGTTTAATTTACTCAGGGTCCACTTCGAACAATCTCTTTGAAGTTTGCGTGGCCTGTCTTGGCCGCATGCTCAGATGCAGTTTTAGCATCTAATCGAGCATCACATGTGCAACATATCATCGTTAGCGTATTAAGATCTGTAAACTGATGGGTCTGTTTCAGCTCTTTGGCTACCTGTAGACCTAAATCTAACGCTTCAGTGTTGTCAATAGGGAACATAGTTATAATCGGACGATTTTCATCGAATGGCTGGAACTTCAGGGGATCATAATGAAGTCCATCATAGAGTAAAAGCATTCGTTTCTCATAATGACTATCCTCACCGAATCGGTTGAGGATCAGATTCTTGACATCAATCGCTACAATTTCAGTTTCATAATATTTGCACAATATACTCAGCTCAATTGCTCCTCCCCAATTGTTGTCATCTAGTATCCAAGCACAATAGTCCGCGTTAGATTTGCCCAAGAATGCATCGTCAAATCTAGCCCGGTCAGAGGCGACCGTTTCGGCGATGATCTTTCTCATTGACTTTCCTATTTGGTCATCTACCACCCCATTTGTGAGACAGTAGTGTACTGAAATGAATAAACACGAATTGTTCGCCGGGACGGGGTGGCGTAGGAAGTAGCCAGTGGATGAGCAAGCGGGCATTTGATCTAACATAGGCGACTGTTGTTCCCGAGGCATCTTTCTCTGCCTCACAGAGCCCTCATCCGAGGTTGTAGATGATTGAGATGATTGGTTTGGCTGCTGTTGTTGCAAAGGAGTTGGATGCGAGGATGTCAACGATTGGTTGACATTGTGGGGAATGTTAGCAGCATTATCGTCCGCCTTGTGATGCTTTAAGGTTGGTTGGTGTAGTCGTTGGATCGGAGCCGGTTTTGTGACAGGTTTTGGTAACTCTTTATGTTCCAGGGCCTCGAATACTGCGTTGTAATCTGATAGAGATATATTTCTCTCTACAACGATGCGCTCACGCGTTTGACTGAATACTTCTGACAATTTCAGATCATTTTCTGAGTGCTCAATGATGCGAGTAGGTCTCAATGTCTTCAAGTTAATTCTTTTAAAGTCATCTATATTGAGCATTGCACAAACAACCGCCCTAAGATCGTTCACGGTGTCCCCCATGGTTAAATTGGCTAATTCATAACTTTTACCCTCAAATTCAAATTTAAGTAGGATGCGCTTATCTTTGTTAGCTACCTGTGACTCCTTTCCCTGAGATGTTGTTGCTTTCTCCAATTCCGACATCCTCGTAAAAAATTGATTCAAACGTTTGATCTAGAAGAATTTGTTGACTCTAGGAGGCTACTGGGATAAATTTTAACTTTTATGATGAATGTAATGTGTGGGTAAGTTCGGTGGCTATCAATGTGCTGAATTCATTACTACAAAACGCTTTGCTCTACTAGCTGATTCAAGAAAAAAATCCCCGATTGTCATAAGACAAATGAGAAAAATTGAAGCTCTTCCTCTCAAAACCTCCTTATAGAAATTGATAGACCAAGTTTTTCATATCAGTCTTGCGCAAGTGACAGAATTCCAATATTCGAATTTCGGAACGCATGGTAATTCTCATATTCATTCGCGACTGACCCACAGAAAAGATGTGCTTCTTGCAGCTGTCGCCCCTCCACGCTGTGAGGCTCACTTCTGTGGCTCGTCCCTAACCGTTTTCCTCTGTCCATCACTATGGTAGTTTTAGTCACGTTCGACACAATATGACTTGAGGCGCCATCCAATCACTAGATCGAACACTCCGGAAGTGTTAGTCCTGGAGGTTTGACCTCACACTTTTATTAAGATTGAGAAACATCACAATCAGCTCGGCTATGGACTCTTACTCGCTATTCTCTCATCCTGGGATCATGAGTTCAGCGGTTCTGCTCTTTGCGGCAATCAATGCGGTCACTCTACCAATTAACCAGGATATACACTTCAAACCTATCCACACATCGTCCTACCGTTATCCCGTTCTCTTGGATTGTTATCCGGGTCCCCGAGATATCTTCGCATCTCAGACAACAATCTTCCAGACTGACATCAAATTGAAGTCGTTTCCATCCGTCGGCCTCTCCACTGCCAGCCCGAGTTCTATAAGTTCGTGAATTTTCTTTCGGTTAGTAATGATCTACAGATATGAGCAAGCTTTTTAACTTTTTTCTCACTCTTACCTGGTGAATAAATCAAATCGTTGTCTCGCATCACAGGTTGCTCATCCAAGTAACTAGCCACATTAGTCCTATACGTGTCGAATTCGTCACCCTCGTCTGTGTCTATCTGGGGATCCTCTTCCTGTTTAGTGGATTGAGTGCCATAAAATTTGGACGATAAGTTATCTACCAGAACAGAGTCGTCTACTCTTTCGGCAAACCTATTAATTTGTGGGCCGAAATTCTCCGTCGCACCGATGGACTTTGGGTCCAGGATATCTTCTTTGGAATCAAGAAGATCTTCAATGGGTTTCAAGTGGCTCATGAATGATAGTATCTCGTCGCAAGATTCAGGCCCGAATTTTGCCCTCGAAGCATAGAGTGTGAAAAAGTTGACGATCTGTTCGTAGACAATCTTTGTCGAGTATTTACCGGGTTCGTGATTACTTCCTGCCTTTTTCAATCTGAAGTCTGCACAAGTTGTGCTGCCAACGTAATCGTAAGTGTTCACCAGAATCTTTTCACCTTTGAGTTTGATCGAATTGACTGCAAACAGGTGCTCATTAGTGTTAGAAAGTGTATGAAAACTGTAACTTTAGCATTGGCAATAGGCAATTACTCACCACGAATATATGGTATTGATAGATTCCTGAACGGCAAAGAGTCATCAATCCATATGATCCTGATGTTGGACAGCATGAGTGTTCCGTTGTACTTTGTCGATTTGGATTCAGAGAGCACAGTTCCAAGGAACACCTCAATTATCTCCTCGCTCGGTAACCTATTTATGTTGCTTACCAAGGTTGGCTCATCCATTGGGCGCATCTGATCCGCTTTGATTTTTGACGATTCGTTGGAGCCAGTGATCAGGTGGGCCATGTTGGTTCTACAATGGCGAAAGAGTTGTGTGTGCTTGTATGAGTGCCAGACTTTGAACACGACCTCGAATGGATCATCGAGATAGTCGGGCGACAAATGAGTCAACTGTAGATTCTTCTCTCTGGCCAACTTTTTCAAGTGATCCAAACTATCCTGGTTGAAGTTCAACCCTCCATCCCATCGACTTTCTCCATCAACACTGAAGAGTTCCCGCTGTTTATCGAACACAAACTCGTACTTCGTCGACTCATATTTGGTTAGAACAAATAGGTTTGTCTTTGAGCCGCCAAGAGCATCTTTCAAGTTTTGTTCGTAGACTAATGATACTGTCCGCCAGCCAATGGAAAGATTAACCCGCCTTTTGCGGCGACAAATCCAGATTAGTCTCAAGTTCGTTATCTTCAACACTCCTGGTTCATCTTGGTTCCCCTTCACATCTTCTATTGGATAAAAGCAGCCTATAAGTTTCTCACTCCCACTCACTTCGAGATCGTGAGACCTAATGTCAAAGCAGAGACTCTTGTCCTTCCACGAAGACGATTTCAGGCTAGAACGATTCGATTGAGATTGTAGACTTCCTTTGGCGCCACTTCCAGATTCGGTTAACGGCTCGCCGCCAGGCCCATTGGCGGTGCCATTTTTGTTCAAGAAGTTGAGAGAATTTCCAAAAATGAACTGAGAAAGTATGGAGAACATTTCTTTTGGTCAAAAAGTTAATGGGACACCAAGAAGGGATATCAACAGATTTGCCGTGGGGGCCTAAAATCGCCCCACATCCATTCGTTGCCTAGAGACGGAAGTTTCGCGCCCAACCAGTAGTTGAATCTTTTCCTGTTGTGCTAGGAGAGAAGTGTCTATACTACGATTGGTAGTCATAGCCTAGCAGAGTCGCTTCAAGAATTGACCCGAACATAATTGGACTCTGAATCACACAGTTTATAGCGTGGATTACAATAGATCAGATCGTTTTCTAGTACTTGTGATCGGCAACCTGCACCCACACTCTCCCCCCGAGCACCTGTCTGAGTGTCAGAAATGAAACACTTTGTTTGCTCAGACGAGAGAGATAGAGTCTGAATCAAGCCATTCAAGACAGAAATCTACAGCTGACTCAAATGAAGCCGGTTGAGCACTGTAGGATGACGGACAGAGCAAATGATCGAGCAGTCGATCTCGACCTCTAGCCGATGAACTCCATCTCCGCTCTGAGTGTCGTCCGAGGAACCACATTTTTTGGATATCTTGTGCTACAGTTCGTTTCCTTGCCAGATTTCTCGGAGCTAGAATTGTAGTCGAGTGTATCTCTAATCTGGGAGGGATCCAATTCCGCTATTGATTAGCAAGAGGGAAGAGTCTTGGAAGAAGACTGGCGCTCATTGAGGGGAACAGCAGGAGGGGGACAGTGGATGTTTTTCTCGTCGTTGCGACTGTTGTTGTTGTTGTTGTGTAGAAGCGGCCAATAGAAGCTCCAACAGCGAGGGGCTGGGAGACCATGAAAGTTGGGAGGGGAAAGTGTTTTGATGCAATGGCAGCACGTAGCCCCCTCTGATCGCTTGCATCACACAAAACAGCACACTCAAGCCCGGGCTTGCTGCCACTGTTCACCATGAGGCGCTGCCACCTGCATCTCGTTACGATGGTCTACGAGGAGCCTTGTTAGAGTAAACATTTTGCAAACCTTACCGCAATGCTCAATGAGTTGCCTCAATTGGCCAGCCACCTCCATTGAGCAGAATAAATCTTTCCACTTTAGATTAGTTAACCTAGGGACACTTCCTTCTCGAATCGGCTGAACGGCGATTTCAGGATTCTATTACTATTGAAATGTTTTTGCAAATCTGGAGCCGAAGTTTGCGTTCGGCCGGCAGGCATAGTGAGTATTTGGCTTCGGGATTATTCCAAAAGTCTTCCAACAATGCTTGGGGCACATTGCAGCCACAGGCTCTTGCATCTACAAGTGCAGCATTCAAGCCAATAGATGAGAACATAAGCACTGAGAAACAACTTGCACAAGAGCCAAGTGGACCAAATGTCACCAGCGCCCAATTGCCGGGGCCGAAGTCTAGAGAATTGATTGAGAGCCTAGATAAAATACAACAAACAGGCTCGGTGAAGTTGTTCATAGATTATGAAAAGTCGATCGGAAATTACATGGTTGACGCGGATGGAAACACTTTTCTAGACATTATCACACAGATTTCTTCCATACCACTGGGCTACAACCATCCTGCTCTGATTGAGGCACTCCGAGATCGAGCAAACATGGCCGAATTTGTTAATCGTCCCTGTCTGGGATTTCTGCCGCCAAAGCAGTTCATGGATCGTATCTCGAACGCCTTGCTGTCGGTGGCACCTCAGGGCTTGAGTGAGGTCCAAACAATGGCCTGTGGCTCGTGCTCCGTCGAGAACGCACTCAAGGCGGCCTTCATGCGCTACCGTGAGCTTCAACGAGACGGAAAACCGCCCACCCAAGAGGAGCTTCACACCACACTGTACAACCAATCACCTGGCTCGCCACGTCTATCTGCCATGTCCTTCGACGGCGGATTTCATGGACGAACCTTGGGAGCATTGAGCTGCACCCACTCGAAGGCCATTCACAAGCTTGATGTGCCCGCTTTTGATTGGCCAATCGCCCAATTTCCGCGCTACAAGTATCCACTGGACCAATTTGAGCGCGAGAACAAACAGGAAGATCAAAGGTGCCTAGCAACTGTTGAGCATCTGATCGACGAGTATCGCATCAAGGCGCCAGTTGCCGCAGTCATCATTGAACCCATTCAATCGGAGGGCGGCGACTTCCATGGTTCGGCCGATTTCTTTGTCGGTCTAAGAAAAATTTGCACCAAACACAACATTGGTCTCGTGGTTGACGAGGTTCAAACTGGTTGCGGGCCAACCGGTAAATTTTGGGCACACGAGCACCTGGGATTGACTGGACCTGAGAATGTGCCAGATTTTGTAACTTTTAGCAAGAAAATGCTCCTGGGTGGCTACTTTTACAAACCGGAATTCAGACCAAAGCAAGCCTATCGGGTGTTCAACACATGGATGGGTGATCCATCCAAACTAATTCTACTCGAGTCGGTGATCAATGTTATCCAATCGGAGAATTTGTTGAACAAGATAGAATCAACTGGTGCTCGTCTGAGGGCTGGTCTAAATAGTTTGCAAGACAAATACAAACAGATTATCTCAAATGCTCGTGGAGTGGGCACATTTTGTGCTGTAGATTTTAAGGATTCTGCAACCAGAGATAAAGCATTGGAAAAGTTGGCGCTAAGTGGTATATATGCTGGCGGTTGTGGCGAGAAATCAATACGTGTAAGAACAGCCCTCGTTTTCACAGATAAGCATACCGATATCCTACTCAACAGACTGGAAAGTGTTCTAAGTAAGATGTCCTGATTTTAGCGAGTCGCAAAAAGGTGAAGTCCTAATGCGTATGATTGACTTAGGCTCGGTTTTTAGGCCGGTTGATGGCAAATTTGTTGTAATTGTTATGCACAGGAACAATTTGACCTCCAATGGACTTCCAATGGAACAGCTAATGTAACCTACAATGAACAAAAGTGACGAACCTCAGAATAAAAAGATTGGGGACACTCAACTTGCGAGTTAAATCACATAATCGCTCTGGAGGATTTATTCAACCATCAGAATTATCACAAGAAAAGATACCATTGGGTTGACCGAAAAGACTTCTAATGCAGTTTTTCCTCCGCTTCAATCGACTAGCTCGCTAGATATGTGCAATTGACTCCTCGATAGTTGTTTAAAATAGGATAACTTTCGATGGAAAATGATCTTGGGACTGACACAGTTCCTAGTCTATGAGTTTCTTCGTCCTGAAGTATGTTCTGAGATATAAAACTTGCCAGCCTGCGAGAACTACGAAAACAATTATCGATACTGTTGTCTGGTAAAAAAGTCTGGTGTTTGTTGATTCGTTTGTGCTGCGCATCTCCTTCTCGCGTCTTTTCAAATAGGCAAACTCTATAATTATGGAATTGGTCAAGTCTTCAAGATGTCTCATGTTAGTCTCTATCTCTGCTAAACTATCATGCTCTTCTGGAGAGTACTCTTTCGCATCGACTCCGACTCGGTAGTCCACATACACCTCAATTGGACCAGGGCGATAACTGGCACTCTCAGGCGGAACAACATGGGTGAAGCACAACTCATAGTAGTCTAGACTATCGGATGTAACTGCGAACTTGCCCTTTCCTGTTATGTTTTCCCGATTCAAAACTGTATGGCCTTTGGTGTCGGTTATGGTCATTCCAATGATGGCTCCTGAAACAGTCCCGACATCGTAGTCTCCGACTGCCAGCTGATCACTGTACATCTCATGTTTGAGACATTTCTTTTGATGAGGCTGAAGATAGAATCTGATGCAGTAATATCCATGAATGTTCAGGAAAAGATTTGATATTGCTATCAGGCAAATTGATTTCAAAATTGAGCAAGGCTGCATGGTTGCAAGCTGATTGTCTAATCCAGAGATTTATGATACAATTTTGATTTCGTGCAATGTCCCAGGCTGGAAGAGCTACACGTTATCTCGTATCCGAATAGCTATCCTGCAAATGACAACGCGACTGGAAATGTCAAAGAGGCTTACGGTACACGTTGCGCAACAAAACTTTCGCAATGCACCTGGAGCTCATTACAGTCTTTCGCACATAGTATCTCATCCATATCGATCGCTCAATCTAGAATCGATTCTCTTCAACAATGCTCCCATGAACCTCTTCCGATACTCCTCACTTGTTTTGTCTAGCAGTGCATATATGGTTTCATAACTTTTGGTCGGTCTTTCGGATTCAGCATCTTCCGGTGAATCTTCTTCAGAGCTGAAGGACATGTTATCATTTGGGTGTTCCTGAGTTTCGTCACAAATGGTGAATCCGTGAGAATTCATACAAACAACCAGTGTTTGGTTCTCTAGAGTTCTGATCTCGAAGAATATCATCATTTCGTTCGATTCGTGTTGATCAGATATTTGGATACTTGAGACGAAGGATCTAACATCGTCCATGACAGCCTGCGCTTCTTTTCTCCAATCCATTTTAGATCCTCGTATCTATTCCTATGGCTTCTTCTCTCTACAGATATCTCTCTATAATTTTCTAATGATGGGATGAACCATCACTCAGGTTGGAATTGTCATGACCTAGAGCCGGGGTGACCGGAGCGGGAGCGCAAAATCTGATGGTTTCAGAGTGAAAATTAGACACAAACAAATCGTGCAGTCGATCGTGTGGATCAGCTGGAATGCCCACGAGGGTCTATTCTTTTGAGCGCTCACCCAAATCTTGGGAGTGCTTCTTCCAGATCATAGACTGGATGAACTTGTGATGGAACTGTTTCTACAGTTGTGAATCATAGTCGTGCTGACTGCCAAGGCGCAGGCTAGGAACTCACCAGGCGAGCTGGCTGGATCCAACGTCACTGTCCTGTGCAGGCCCAGCCGTGTCATCTGCCAGTCGCGTCATCTGTTCGACGCCAGCTCAGAGCTGAGTCGTTAGACGTCCATCTCAGCTCCTGGCTGCGAAAAGAACAACCGGGCAAGTTGCAGTCGTCAGCTGGTTGCCAACAAAACTGGAAACACCAATGTCATACTGCTCAATAACTATACCTCAGCAAAAAACTCCATTTATCAGATGGCCGAGCCAACGCAATCTGGCAGTAGCCAACCATCTCAGCATAGTAAAGCAACCTATGGCAAAGAGCTAAGATGTATAATGTATGGATTTGGCGATGATAAGAATCCATATACAGAGTCGGTCGAAGTCTTGGAGGAACTAGCTCTCAAGTATATCAAAGAAACGACAAGAAAAGCTATTGATATTAAGAAGACCAACAAGATCACCGTCGACGACATAATGTATCTCATTAGAAAGGATAAAAGAAAGTGTGATAGAGTTAAGGAACTACTAGTCATGAATGAGGAGCTAAAGAGATCGCGTAAGGCTTTCGATCTGGAGTCATTAGCGACCCAAAAGCATCTCTGAACCAGGATCACTACCTGCCGACACCAAGGATTTCCATCTCCATGCAATTCACTCCTAAGCAGGCAAAATTTATTGCACTCTATCCAGTAGATAATCTTATAGTTAACAATTGATATCACTTAGATCGATGTGAACTTTTTCTATTGGTTCCTTATAAGCTTATTGGGATGTCGATGACTTGAAGTTGAGCGAATTGGCTAGACGAAAAATTTCTGGAATCAACGAGGCTAAACTGGTGAATAGCTGCTCGGATATGCCTCGCGGTACTAGGAACTGGATTGTGCCCTGCTCAACGCCAGTTGATAAAGACGCCATTTCTATCAAAAACCCTTTGACACATTTCAGAACTAATTCCGCTCTCTTCAAACACCAGTTCACTGTTAGTATCTCCTCATTCATTTCATCAATCAACAATAAAGGTATACTGATGGTCTTGATGTCATACATGTGTGCCACGCGAAGTATATTCCTAAGGCTGGCCATGATTGAGTGGCGTGAATTGATCTCGCAAGTCTTAAGGCTATCATCGGTAACTAGATGAAACACAATATGAACATTAGCTAAATTTGAATGTCTCGTCACATAGCAATCGCCAGTCTCAAGGTTCCTTCTTCCAGCGTAAGCTGGCATTACATGATTTTGGATGTTCTTGATCTGGTTGCAAAGGCTATCGAAGTGCAACTCATTTAGTCTGTTGCATAATTGAGCAAAATCGTACTGAATTCCGTAGTAAGATTCAAAGTGACTATCAACCAACAAAACTAAAGCTGATAAGTTGTGCGAGTAGAGGGACATTGCTGTCTGGGTTCTCATTTGGCAAGACCGATTGCGTTGAGTATCACAGAGATATAATGAGTCTACAGCCATCAAGCGAAGATTATGTGCAGTCTTCAGCTGGGATCCTAAATTTATCGTAAAACTTTCTTCCATGTGACTCGGATATGTTGCTGCGTCCAGAGTCAGATCTTCGAAGCTGAAGGTTGGATTCTCTTGGCAAATAGAGATTGATTTGGTTAACGTTTCTTTAACATTACTCTTATCGGAGGAGGCAACCTTGCTGGTAACGTTCGACTTCTCGACAGACTTGATTAGTTCATTGTATAGTGCTTCAAGTCTCTCACAGAAGTCTTCCCTTTGGGCATCTTTGAGCGCTTCAATTGATTTATTCCAGTTACTGAGTAGTCTTTCCATATCTTGACAGTGTTGCGAGGAGAGGCAACTGATTGAGGCTTCTGTGTGTGATTGCCCGAGCTGGCTAATAGCCTCCTCGATCTCTTTTGAACTTTTAACCTGCAACTCTTCAAGTGATGTGTCTCGGGTTTTGAACATGTCTTCTACTGGAGGTCTGTAAGAAAACTCTAATTTCATGAGCTCCTCAGTATAACGTCCCGAATGTATGAGTGCATTGTACATCTTGGAAAACTTGAGATCATCTTTGATTGCGGAGTTTGTGCTCTTTAGGGAGGGCTGTTTTTTCGGCGAACTTTTCTCCTGCTCCTCTAGCGCCAATTTACAGTCCTTCAAGACTTCTTGCCAGTACTTAGATAGTTCGATTTCGTTCTTTTGGGATGCTTCCATGGCTTCAAATTATGATACTAGGCCTAACAGTGTGAATAACTCAATACTATTGAAGATCAAATCCAGTAGACTCATTTGATATTTACAGGCAATAATACATTTTGTCTGATTGTCCCGATTGCATAACTAAAACCTATTCTTTTCAATAAACATATTAGGTTCGTTTGAGGATCACAGCCAGTGTGAAAAGGTAACTCCCTGATTTGCAGGAGGCGAGCCATTCGGGATTTCTACTTCAACAGCTGTCACTCGGAATTCACTGTCACGTCGTTCATTCGCTGGCGTGCGCCACTTGAAGCCAAGTCAACACAAACGAGAATCAATTGATGAGTTGTCATAAGATTGGAAATTCCTGCCCAAATTTGTAGGTATTCAAGTGACGATCGATTTTTCCGGAGGTTGAGGTCATATGCGGGCGACCAATGTTTCACATGGGGTCTTCGAGTTGACAACAGGCTTTTATAGCCGGAATATTGTCTGCAATTGTCTTTGTATCACCGATATCACAATCAATCATGTCACGACGCACCAATTTTCACTACGAGGCGAATGATGTGGAGGACGAAGAGATCGACGAGCTTAGATCAAAAGTCAAGTTGCTCAAGACGGTAAGTGTTTGATCTAATCCTCACTGCCAATCAATGCTTGCAAGTCAGCCAAAAGCGTAAAGAACTCACAGTACTAATCTCGAACTCAAATCAATGAATAGGTGAGCATCCAAATAGGAGAGGAAACTAGGGAGCATAATATGTTCCTAAGGCAATTGGATAGTAGCGCCGATACAGTATGGGGTCTGCTGTCCAAGAACATGGACGGAGTGAAGAAACTGGCCAACTCAGGTGGAAATCGAATCGTCTTTTACTTGTTGGCATTTGCCTTATTTGTTGTGATGCTAATTTATTTCATGATCATGTGAGCATTCGTTATGGAGGAGATATGGATACATCTATTCAATGATCGCCATCATTCCCAGTCCGACGTTGGAATAAACCGAGCCTGTCTGCGAACTTCGGTTTGAGAATCATATGCACAAATCGCTGTTTCTTTTTACATGGATATATACAAGCACTATGTTTGATCATACCACCAACCTATACGATATATACATTCCAGCCGTTTCACTTGGCCTGATGATCTTGACAACCTGGCCCCTTTTTAAACCGTGATACCGGGCAACTGGATCACTAGCTTGTATCCTCATGAGCTGGCTGTCTCTCAGTTTATATCTATTGAGCAGCTCGGCCTTCTCTTCTGGAGTGAGAACAACATGCTCCGGTACTAGTTCATGTTCTGTGATGTTTATATATAGCTCTGATTCGAGAAATTGTTCCAAAATGTATTTGGGCGCCATGTCAGTGAGCGCTTGTTTAGCCGAGGGTGTCATCCCTTGCTGGACAACTATGATAGCTCTAGTGATGTTCTCTTCCTGCATTCTCTGGCAATAATTTTTCACAGTTTTGATCCCGATCTTGGGCTCATCGGGGAAGAAAACGAACATCTGATCAGTGGGATCGTCATTGTGGGCGCACATAACCATGAGATCGGATCTCAGGGGTTTTTTCTCGCTAGGTTTGTCTCCGTACTGTTGTTTGAACTCGTCTAGAGTCTGATCCAACTCCTCTTGAGCTATGAGGTAGCCTCGATCATGGCAAAGGCTGAGGATGGTTTTCCTGACGCGCCACAATCTGTATATTTCGGCCTCGTCATCCATTTTGGCCGCGACTCAGTTGGACGCGAGCGGCTGAGCTTTTGAACGAGTCAAGACTGACACATGCAAGCAATATTGTTGAGCTATGTGTGGTGCAAATTTACGGAGATTGACACTAATTGATAAACATCTATCCCTTCGAAAGAAGCCAGTTATGATTGAATGATGCAACGGAGTGCACGGTCAAAGTTTTGCGGTGTAATTCGTGGCTGGCACGTGTGAGCCAGTGTTTGCTGGGCCGAGTCGCGCGTCAGAGTCAAGTGCGAACACTGCTTACATTGTGTACAATCCCATACGAAAGCTGAACGCACGATTTGCACGATGGGACCAGAATTTACACCAGCAAACACTGAAGATCTCAATCGAGTATTATTATCAAACTAGAATCCGATTCAAGTGGAAATGATCAAACTGATAAAAGTGTGTCTAAATATAATCGACCGCTTGCGCTACTGTCTCCACACACAACACAATCAGGGGCATTCTGCAGGGAAACTTGTCAATGTTGTCGAACACGTCCGTCGTCCCATTGGTCTGGTGGTCTCTGGCCGGACGACTGTGTTGCTTTCGGCCATGGTGTCCCTCATTTGAGCTCGATCTGGAGCCCACTTGGGAACGATGATGGTGGTGATGCAAGGGAACAGCGTAGCCAAATTTGTTCAGTGAATCCGAGTGCCACGAGTCGCAATTTTGCATCTGGGCCGAATCGCGAGCGCCGAGCTTGTTGCCCGTTCCCAGCCAGATGAGTTTGTTTGGCCTTTATGATGGAATTTTTTGAGAAGCCATAGACAGTTAATAATTTAGAATGGTATAATAGTCCAGTTCAGGTGAGCTATTGGCTCCAAACTGCAGCCATACCGCCCGGAGACAGAGGTAGAGGAAGCGGCGAGTGGTGGACACAGAGAGGGGCCTTGTACTCACCAATTGGGATCAGTTGCGATCTGGCGACCATCGAACGATTGGATGCGGCTTAATGGGTTGGCCAGACGCGCCGGCGCTCTGAATAGGTCGCTCCAAGAGTCTGAGAGGGTTTCTCCCTGCAAATTTGGAGGATAGTGTGTGCTTAGTGGTGGGCACTTGCCAGTGTGTGTGTATGGCTTGGTTTTGGGCCCAAATGGGCCATCAGAGATGCTATCAGAGGGGAACACTTACGCGCAAATTAACAATCGGGTATCTATTATGCGCCCCGTTGGCATGGCGGACGATTTCATTCAGAGTCTGGTAGTTGGTGGCCAGGAGTGCCTTGAAGGCGCCCCTCACTTGGGATCGGGCCGCGTTGCGTTTGCACTCAAAGTTGGCGCCTGAGGCGCATTGAGTTGGAATTTGTAGTGGCAAATAGAGAGAGCATAAAGTGGGGGCAAACAGAGAGGTTAGAGACGAGAGCAAAGGGTTGCTATTGGGCGCTCAATGCCAAATGGCTCGCCAAGCCGAGCCGGAAACTGGGGGCCTTAGGGCGACCTAGTGTACACCTACCTCTTAGGCCATGCACGTTGCCCGAAAAGGGCTCGTTCAGGGCCACCAGACGGAGCTTAGATTGGGGGTTGTTTGCGGATGGGCGACTTCTGTTAGCAATCAGGTGGGTCTTTGTGCGAACTGAAAGGGGGCGTGCCGGATTCTGACGAAATGGGCGCCCATCGGTGCCCATTGGTGCCCATTGGGGGCCAGTCTCACCTTGAGTTTGTCGTTTCGGGGGCCACTTTGCGGCGGCGGCGGAAGACTGGGCGCCACTGCGACGGGCTCCTCCGAGAGCTCTGGGTCGCGCTGGACTGGGCGCGCCACTGGCGAGCGGCCCGAGATCTGCGCCTTGCCAGGTCTTCTCCTTAGGGCCGGCGGCTTGTGTGCGGCCGCCGGAAGGCCGCCGGCCGACTGCTCGTCCTGCCCTGGTTCCTCCTTATCCTCGTCCTCGTCCTCGTCCTCGTCTTCCTCGTCCTCGTCCTCGGCCTCATTCTCGTCCTCATTCTCGTCCTCGTCGTCCTCGCGCTCGTCGATGTCCTCGCGATCCGGCTCGCCAACGCTGGGCCTGAGCATGGGCACCCTCGGCGGCTCTTGCGCCGCGGGGCTGCCCCCAAACGAAGCGCCCCGAGCGCCGCCCGCAGACACCCACTGGAGCGAGTTCTGCATCCTGACCGGCTCGTCAATTATATCGCTCTTGCCGCTTGGGGCGCCCATGATTGCCTCTGGCGCGTTTGTTTGCCCATCGCGGCCGCCCTTCGCCCGCCTCCTCGCCCCAAGCTCCAGCTCGCCCACGCCAACCGCTAGACTGTTGTCCCCCTCGTTGAGCTTGAATTTGGCCATGCTTTGCCGGAAGTCGCGCAACGGGCTCATCAGTTGCAGCGGCCGCCAGCCAGCCTTTGTCTCCAGGACGAGCATTTGTTCCAGTTCCACGAACACCAGCCTCGCTCTGGCCCGTTGGGGCGTCTCTGGGGGCGACTGTTTGCCGCCCGCGCCTAGTCTATTGGCCGAGGACTGCTGTCCGCCACTCCACTGGCTGGATTCTCCTCCATTGGTCGCCCCATCGGCGTCCAGCTCGAACAGTTCGTTCCGGTCGCGAACGCTGACCAGCGGGCTGCACGAGGCGGCCTCAGACTGCTTATCGAGGTGGTCAGTTTGGGTTCCATTTCAATTTGGGGTTCAATTTGGGTGCTAAGAAGTTAGCTTTGTCGAAACTGGAGATGAATGGAGGAGGGAGATTTATTTATTTTCCGAGCAGCTTCAAGGTGGCGCCGCTCGACACTTGGCGCCCCCATCGATCGGCGCTCATTAGCCCACGCAGGAAGACCTCCTCTAGCTTACCTTAGCTCCGGCCTGGCTCTCCCGGCTGGCCTGGCCCCAGGCGGGCGACTGTTTCTGTTTGGGCCTCTGCAGGCCTGTGGACTGTTGTGCGGCGCTGGGCCTGGCGCTCTCCTGCGAGCCGTTGCGCTGCTGCTGCTGAAATTCGCTCGCTCGCTTGTGCGCCCACTTGCCGCGCGCAACCAGCCACCTGGCCTGCGACTGCGACTGGGACTGCGCTTGAGACTGGGACTGAGGTTGGGACTGAGATGGGGACTGAGCTGCAGTGGTGAGCGGCCAGTTGCGCGCTGTAGTCCCAATCTGCTGCGCTCGGGCAGCCAACTGGCCGGCCGGCTGACGGTCTGTGGCGTTTGGCGAGCCCAGTTGGGCCCACTCGGCTGGGCCTAATCCGCGCGCCCGATCGGCCAGCACTCGGCGCAACTGGGCCCCAAACTGCTCCGACGAGCTCCACTTGGCGAACAATCTCGAGCCCTCCGACTCGAGCCAGTCGGCAGTGCACGAGCAGGACTGTGTGTGGCAAGTGTATGAGAAAAATAGATGAAATTTGGGATCACTTGTGATGTTAGTCTGCCGCTTTCCTGCACTCAATTCTTCCCCCGGTCGCAATTCTAATTGAAATGTCTTGCATCAACTGGCACTGGTCTGCCTGCGACTTCGAATGGGCGACTCGGCCACTCGTTGGGCGACAAAAGGGGACACAAGATGGCAGGTTGGCCCAGCTTAGCTCGGGGCCCATATCGTGAGTGCCATTAATCAAGCGGCCTGGCCCCAAACGTAACCAGTTGGCGCCCCTGCCAAAGAGAAGAGGCCACAGTTGCCCTTAGCCTCGGCAAGCTGAAGTCAAAGGCCGCCAGTTGGCCTCTGCTCGCCAAGAGTGAGCCCACTCCATTCGCATTGGTCGATCAGCTGGCGCGCCGACAGCTCCAGTTACGTGCTCAGGCGCGCCAGCTGCAGCCTTAGGCCTTAGGTCGAGCCAGGCGAGCCATTGGCGCGGCGAGCACGTTCTGCCACTCGAAGAGGCCAGCAGAGAAGCAGAGAGGCAGAAGCAGAAGTAAAAGTAAAAGTGGCCAGTCAATCTGCATGGCCTAAGCTCCAGCCGGGAGCTTCGAGCTGGGCCGGAAGTGGACGGCGAAGGAAGGGGCGCTCGTGGACTGGCCTGATGGCAGCTAATGGCCGGCGCGCAGTTTGGACTGAGGAGGAGCAATTGGGCGCGCAAGATGTGTGTGTGTGTCTGTCTCAGCGAGCTGGCGGGCGGCAAATCATAGCGGCACGTATCATCAATCACGCGCATCATTTCACTCGAAAAAATGGACAGATCCGCGCCCAGACCAATGGGCCGGTGGACATTTGGCCGCTGCGGCTAAGGCTGAGGCTGAGGCTGCTCCCACTCATGCGGGCGCCTCTCAAGTCGCTTTGTTTTGATAGATGGCCGCACTAAGGCGGCCCACTCGGCCGCCTAGACCTTAGCCCAATGAACATCTTGGGCCACACGCGCGCTGCCCAGAGATGTTCATTTGAATTCTGCTCCCAGCGAGACCCAGTTGTCCGCGGCCGCTTGTCGCTCGGACGGTCTGACCAATTTAGCGGGTCCAAATTTAGCTGCAAAGAGTTCTGAGAAGAAGACTTCTGGGTCACGTAGGCGACCCTTAGAGCTGGCCGGAAACTTCACGGTGGCCCAAGTGCGAAGGGGCGGCCCACAATTGGCCAGATTAACCCGCAAGGCTGCGCCCAAGTCGCCACTGTCCGGCTTTGGGGCTCCCCCAAACGGTTACAGCAAGTGTCCGATGGTTCGCTTGATTGGGCTCGCCTTCCATCCTTCCAGTCTTCTACTCTTCTGGCCTTCTGGCCTTCCGGCCGCACACAATGAGCGTGTCCGGCCACTCACTTGAGCGAGTTGGGCCGCACGAGTCGCTCACAAGTCCGCATTGGGCCACGGTGCCAAATTTGGCCAGTTTGTCCCCGTCGGGCGGCTTCCGATTTCCTCGCCAAACGCCGCTTGTTTGCCCTCCTCCAGGCGGCCTCCCGGCTGGCCCAAATCCACGCGCTTAGCAGCCGTCTCGCCGTCTCGCCGGCTGGCCAGATAGACTGCCGATCGTCTTGGGCGCCCGCGAGCCGAGCCGGCAAATTGGACGAAGCCGGAAATGGGGGACAACAACTCGAGCGTGAGAGCGGCGAACTGGGCGAGCTGGAATAACAATGAATTCCATCAAATGGAAACATCACTCCACCATTACCGCTCACAGTCTGTAGTGTGCGGCCTCTGCTGGCCACTGGCCGGCCGCCCGGCCACTTTGGTCCGACTAGCGAGCTTCAAAAGTGGAAATGGGCGGGCCCATTTTGAAAAACTAGCCCAGCTGATGAAGTATAAAATCGCAAATGTAAAATCGGCCCGCGAGACAAGAAGTGGGCTCGATATGGTCCATGTGGAGTGCTTGGAAAATAGACGTTTCACGTCAAAAAGGGGCAACAGCGAGACACAAGCTGAACTTTGGGCCCAGTGCATAGTGCAATGGGCCTAAAGTGCTGCCTGCAGGTTACTTACAGTCGTCGAGGTGTTCTTTGTTGGCTCGAAGCTGGACGTCGAGATGGGCTGATCCTTTGCGGCCAAAGAGCCTTGTCTGGCGGCTGCTTGGGCCTGTTGATCTGCACTCTTTACAATCGGCGCCTCTTGGTTGCTTGCCAATGTTGTTTCTCTGCTCTGATCGCTTGAGACTGGTTGACGCGCGCTTCCAGCAGCAGACTCTAGCTCCTCTTTGGGCAAGAAGGTTTGCGGTACTTGAAATAACGTTGAATCTGTCAGCCAGAATGCGCCTGATCTATGGGCGAGGGCCAACATGATTGACAGCAGCAGCATCAGGCCGGCGTTCATCTTGTTCACCGTAAAGGTCATCTTGAGGTTCTTGAGTCAGCTTCTTGTGGAGGAATAAATCATCAAGTCTTGAGCGGTTGGAGATCAATCAAAAGGGCAACCATAACTCTCGGAAACTTCTGCTTTCTGGCCTCAACAATGAGAGACAAATATCGGCCCACATTCTCCACACCTAAGCGCCTCCTCGCCTTCCGAGTGAGGCGACCAACAGGGACGCACCTTAGCCCTCATGATTCGTGTGTACATTAGCTTGCCGGCCCACTGGTACCGGCTACTAGCCAGTGGCTACTTCGGATTGCGCATGCGTCCATCCGCTAGAGGCCTCAGCACGATGCTAGAAATTGTTTTTCGAACAATTTCGTACACTCGCGAGAAGGCTGTATGAGAGTACGACTCTTTTGATCCATTGTTACAGACGAGTTGATGTCGCCCTATTCAACAAAACTCATTGGCACCTCGCCAGTCCTCATCTAATTGCTGAAATTTTTTCAGACTAGACTCCTTCCCGTCTGGATGGCGAATCTGCTCAAACAATTAGTTTTCTATTGTGAGCTTTCCCTCAGCTCGGCTCAGGTACAGGCTCATTCTAGAGGTAGACACAGGGTCTCCAATGAGACCAAGACAGATTGCACCTGCTCGCTGTCTCTGAAAATAGATCAGTTTAGAGTCAGGGCAAAACAGAGCCCAAATCGTATCGTATTACAAGATCCTGATTTCCCTTATTTCAATCATCTAGATTTCATATTCTCCGATCGAGTGAAAGCTTCAATCATGTTCGGTGGACACTTGTCTTTGTTCCAGCAGATCTTTATGATGCTCGTCGTGGCCACACTCTTGGCCATCTTTTGTGACTCCACAATAGACGTTGGAAATGAGGAGGAATTTGAGGTGAGTAGAACAACTAGAGTTTGAATCAGTGTTGACTTGAATCAGTCTCGAATTCAACAAAGATTGCTCAACAATGCGATTAGTATTACAATCCAATTCAATGCAACTAATCATTCGATGAACTCTTATGGCACGATTTGATATTGTTCGTGGTGCTCTATTTGTAGGATTCTCTCTATGAAAAACGCTCCTTATGCAACACCTTTGGGGGCTGTGGCTCGGCAAGATCTCTGGCCAGCAAGCAGTCAGGATCGCAGGTTAGTGCGCACAGGCTTGCGCCTAGACATCGACGACCCAGTCGAGTTGAATATCCAGACCAAGCTGAGCAATTCACGGCCTCAGATTATCCCAGTCTCTCATCTCGGTCGTCAATCGTCCAAGTGCCACGTTTTAGGGATGAGTTACCAAAAGACCATGAAACTTATTATGCAGACATCGCAAGGCGGCTGCGATAGGGCCAAGTCACAAGCGAGCTCAGGAGAGCAGTGGTTGGGACAAGAGTGGAACAAACGAGGGTCACCGGCAAACTAATCGTAGACTATCTCTGTTGAAGGAGAGAGAAGTCTGAATAAATACTAGAGCTATGATAAGATAGTGTCATCTCGAGGGTGACATTCAAGACAGATCGCTCAGAGAAAGGTGCCAAAGAGAGATGTGCTATGGTGATAGAGCTCTAAATAAATTAGAATACAAGCAGAATGATGTCAACAGAAACTGTTGGTAAGCTTTCGGTCGTTCGATTTCTTCTTAGAGGGCTGTCATCTGGCTCGGTACTGGCAAGGAGTCATCTCTGAAGTATACCTGAGCGGTGCAAGACCGACAAGTGGCTATGGATTTATTCTCACCAAATCCACGATGATCCTCGGATAATACTGATGAGGTTCATTGCACGTACATGATTGGACTCAGCACTCATTATGGACAATAATGAGTACATAAGGCGGAAAATAATGAACGGAAACTTTTAGAACAAAACGCCTGGATCTGTTCGGCTTCGAGCCTATTATCGGTGCTTTATCAATCGTTATCTATCATCAATTGTCATAGATGTGTAGGAAAGTGTCATTCTCATTTATCTGAAGCCAGTTCTTGTCTGAATACACTGCATGCTTGCTGTCGTATGAGTGAAATGTGTATATCCACCTTGGTTTCTCTGACTTGTTCTCTGCACTTCTATGAACAACAAGTCCATGGATTAGGACCATATCGCCCTTCTTCACAGGAACTTTGACGAAATCGCTATCCTGATACTCCTTCGGAGGAGCCGTCCATTCAAGTAGGTTCTCGCCATCTTGAGTGTTGCCAGTTCGAACATATCTTCTCGCTAAGGGCCACTTATGTGATCCGGGTATGAATTCGAGACAACCATTTTCTGGGGTGGCATCGTCGAGGGCCAACCATATTCCAGATAAAACCAATGGTTCGGTGCAAAGAAACGAGGCATCTTGATGGGGTGTATAGGCGCCTCCAACCTTAGGATTTTTAAAAATGACCATAGATTGCACGACTGTTGGATCATCGTAGCCGATTGCTCGATAGACGTCCTTAACCTTTTGACTAGTTGTAATCTCTCGGAAGATTGGATTCAACGAGTGGAGAGCATGGGCTATCTTGGCCAAACTCGACTCTTCTGGCAGCTTTAGTTCCAAAGTTTGCAGATCTACTGCATTCTTTTCGAAGAAATAACATATCTTATCACTGGAGTTCAAAAAGTATTTGCTCTTCATGTTGATTTCGTTACCGAAAATCTGCAACTTATTGGCATCTTTCCTTGACTCCTCCGAGATCAATCTTCTAGCCTCTCGACGCATTCTCTCCACCTCGTCAGAGGCTAGAAAATTTTTGATAACTCCATATCCTTTTTCCTCATAACTCTGGCGTAGACCACTCAACTGATTTTCTATGTCCATGTTTGCGATATGGAATTTTGTCGAGGATTTCAATCGAAGGCTGTGGACCCCTAAGAGATTGTTCAAGAAACTAACTCTCGGTCGAATCATAGCCTAATGTGGGTCTCGTTGAGACATCAGATAAATGGTAACAAGGATTATGATGACAGAGGCAGATCCATGACAACTCGAAGATTGTGCCCTCCCCCAATTCGGTCCCCCGATACGAGTCACACACTATCTTTGCACAACAGAACTCCTTGGAGGCAGAATGGATACTGGAATGCTTACTTTAGAGGCTTTTGTTCGGCCGAAGATTGTGTGCGTGCTCGCCGGGCAGCAACAAGTCCGAAATCCATGTTCGCCCATCTCGGACTGACCCGATGACCGCCGTTGAGAATGTGCGTCTGCGGTACTGCCCGGCACACATTGTTCGCAGGGGCCGGTCTCCCGCGTTGCACGTGTGGGGGAGTGCAATCAACAGGCATTGACAGTTGGAATGCGTGTGCAAATTCGGCTCTCCTCTGCCTGCTTCAGCCTAGTCAACCATTATCTAGTTCAGGGGGAAAGAAATTGGTGGACAAACACCGCACACTAATTTTAGGGGGACATCTAATTTTTCGCACAGTAATTTTGTTGATGCTTTGCCGATGCTAGGGAGCAACAAGAACGAAGAGAAACCAATTTTCTTCCCTTGTTCTTCTCTTCTGTGTGCTTTCTCCCATTCGTCTGTGAGCGTTTTCGAAATTTGGTTTCGTTCCTCTCATAAGATGAATGACTGGATCATGAAATACTTATTTATTTATTTCCATTTTAGATCTGGACTGCACTGTTTCTAAAATCTGAGACACTTTTCATTCAATTGCATGTAACTTTGCATGACTTATTTATATTTTATTCTTTCTTGAAATCGAGGCTAACCCAATCATAATCATGAAGGAACGTAACCCAATATATTAACTCCCACCAATTATTGCCCCGTCAATCCCCGGTTTGTGAACCGTGCATCAAGTTTTCCCCTCCCTCTACCAATCTGCTAGGATCTGGTTATATTCTAATAAATGGCAAAGTCATCAATAAAGATCTGCTGGTCTAAGCTATCAGCACGAATCAGAAACTATTTAGATGCGGTTGATTCATATTACAGACCGAATGCTGAGGACGAAGAAAATACCGATGTAGCATTACGATCATACAACTCGAACAACTTGGTCTCATGTGAGAACAGTCATGGTGATATCAGAGTCCAGAGAGGCTTGATCACCCATGGGGGAGGCCATGAGGCTCACAAATCGGGCCACAAACGATCATCAGCCAAGCATGATAAACCAAGTGCCATCAGCGGTGATAAGTTCGAATGGCGTTACAAATCACCTACTTCCAATCAGAAAAACGAGCCAGAGATTATAAATCAGACTAAACACCACCAAGAAAACAGGCATCATCGGCACAACCATGGCACTCCTCACAGCTTGAGTTCTCCCACCTCAAATAATCGATCAGCTCGTTTGGACGACCTTATTACTCCCCAAGATAGTCGGCGCCACTACGCTCATGATCATGTTTCCACTCATGATTATAGTCAACATGGCCGCCAACAGCTCGCTTACAATGGTACGTCAAGACTCAGTCAACTTGGTTATACTAAGAGGAAGACCAACCAGGGACAGATATATTTTGTGGATGCAAACGGTAATAGGGATTGGCATGATCCAAGTGTCCCCAAGGAGCTTATAAGAGCCAATCTTGATTTGGATAACCTGATAGGCCCATTGACATCGAATTGGGAAGTAAGACGGACCTCGTCGGGTAAGGTATATTATACAAATCACCTCAAGTGCACTACTCAATTGACTGATCCGAGGCTCATTGCTTACAAAGATAGTTTGATGACTTATTTAAGACGAAGGAGTATACCGGCCTACAATGAAGCTTCCTCGATTTGTAGTCCACCTGATATGCCTAGCAGGCGCAACCAAGCTTATGATCAACCACCTCGTCCAAATCAGCCTTCAAGTCGACTCAATAACATAGACCACAATCTCAGTGGGAATCCTGCCCTCTCACCACGTCACTCGCAATTGAATACTCAGATTTCCTCAAGCTCTACTGCCTTGTCTTGCCTCAGTTCTTGCCAACAACAGAACAGCCAAAACGATTCTAAGCTAAGGAGAAATCCTGTCGTAGGTGAGCAAAAGAACACTAGTACCCGTGAAGTTAGACCCACTATTCGCCAGTCTATACAGAATCTTGATCAACTCATGTCGCCCGAACGGCGAATTCAAGAAAATGTCAACCTATTTAGCGGCACTCTGGATACGACAAGACGTCGCCGACAGCAGGCTACCAACTCACTCTTTAGAGGTAGCCACCAGAATTTAAGCATATCCTCGATCGCTGCTGGGAACTCAAATACCCTCACAGGTCCACCACCATCTTGGTTTGGCCAACCCACATTTACTCCTTCACGAGGGGATATATTCCATCGTAATGCAACAGCAGTCGACACACAATATCATACTAACAACACACTTGCCACCCAAGGCCATCAGACATCAAGATTCGAGTGTAGTCGAGCACCACTCGAAGAGTTGCCGTCAAATGATCCGGCAACTTCGAACCGTTTGATAGCTAGTATGCACAACTCATCCCGTCAAGAGCCGATAAGTCAACTGGAGCAACCATTCCATTCCCCCAGCAACAGAACAACTTTGGCACCTAAGCCTACGAATGATTTGAGCTCTGAGGAAAATAATCGGGACAATAATAGAAAAGAACTCTTTGACAAGATCTCATTACTACGCCAAGAGTTATTGAAACAACAAGATCTCACACATCCTTGTAAAATTTCGATTAGTCGCAAGAAGATTTTTGAAGATTCATTCAGGGCCGTTGCACAAATGTCCCCACAAGATCTAAAGAAGAGATTGTTGATCAAATTCAAGGGTGAAGAGGGTTTAGATTATGGTGGTGTCGCAAGGGAGTGGTTCCACTTATTATCAAAAGAAATTCTCAACCCAGCCCATGGACTTTTTCAGTATACAAGTGATGACATCTATAATTTACAAATCAATCCCGATTCTGGAATAGTGTATCGTGAGCATTTGACATATTTAAACTTTTGCGGTCGCATTATTGGTATGGCTGTATTTCATGGACATTTCATCGAGGGTAGGTTCACACTGCCATTTTACAAGATGTTACTCAACAAACCAATAGTATTGAAGGATATTGAATTTGTTGATCCCGAGTTGCATCGTAGTCTATGTTGGATATTGAACAACGATATCACCGATGTAATTGACACGACATTTTCAGTGCAGCACAATGCATTTGGGCAACTGCAAGAGTATGAGCTGAAAGAAAATGGAAGAAATATCAGTGTCACAGAGGAGAACAAGCTGGAGTACGTGACACTATATGTAAACTATAGATGTCGTCGTGGAATTGAGAGTCAATTTTCTGCGCTGCAAAGAGGATTTTATGAAATAATTTCTCCTATTTTAGTGGACAACTTTCACGAAGCTGAGTTAGAGCTATTAATTGGGGGTTTATCAAAGATCGACCTGGATGATTGGCGTTTGAACACAAAGTTGAAAAACTGCAACGCTCAAACGCCTCTCATTGTGTGGTTCTGGGACATAGTGAAATCTTATGATGAAGACAAGAGAGCAAGGTTGCTTCAATTTGTCACCGGTTCGCCCCGTGTTCCAATCCAAGGTTTTAAAGCTCTGCAAGGGGTGAACTCGGAGCTGAGATTGTTCACAATCCACATGATCAGGAATGGGAACACCGATAATCTACCCAAATCTCATACCTGTTTCAATAGAATTGACTTGCCTCCCTACGAAACGTATGACAAGTTGCGTGATAAGTTGACACAAGCCATAGAGGAGACGATGGGATTTGCGATGCAGTAGAAATTTTATTATCGACACTTCTGTGATTCTGTCAGCGATAGCTCCTAAAAAAGTGTGTTAAATCTGTGAACAATGAGCGCCCAGTGGCTCAGCTTGAGGGACGACTGGAGGCGAGATGGACTTGGCCTTGTTGAAAATCAAATTATGGCCCGGGAAATAGAGGCGTCTCTCTATACGGTGCGAAGTAACGATAAGGGGAAGAGTTGATATAGTATTGAAAATGGGATCTGAGCGCGCGATGAATTCGAGTTGGACTGAATTTTAACTTTGGTTTTGGCGCATTGTGTTCCAAAGTGGAAGAGTACTAGAGTGCTGAGTACATGATAAAACTATCAGCAAATTGAGGAGGAGCAACCTACGCCTTCTTCTCATTGAGGTAGCACGAGGAAAGGCCGACGGCAACGTTTCAGTAAATAAAATGAACCCAGTCGTTATTAGGTAATAATAATAATAACAATAATAAGGAGGAGTTCGAGGAGGAGAGTAGACAGCGTGAGCGTCAGGGCAAGTTTATGGTGTTGATCTGGTTGTTTATAATTGCAGTTGTGCACTAGAGAGAGAGAGAGAGACTGAGTAAGAGAAGGAGAAGAAGGGCCGTGAGAGATGGCAATTGAATTAGAGTCCGCATCTAATCTGTTGGAATGGGCGCTGGATTGGCTGGAGGTTGAATTTATTTGGAAAATGGCTGAAAAATGGGAACAAATTTTGCTTTCAGAGGCAGTTGGCTGGCTGGCTAGTTGAGTGGAGTGGCCAGAAGTTTGTTTGCCAAGCGTCCTAGTGGCTGGGACAAGCAAGAGGCAAGAGACGAGAGAAGGCAAGAAGAGATTAGGAGGAGATGTCCTGTTGATATAATTCCGAGACGAGAGAGTTATTTTGATTGGCCTGGAGGGAAGAGATTGGGGCTCCCATTGGAGTGTGGGGCTGGCCTTCGAGAAGAGAGGGCAGCTCTGTGAAGTGTGTTGGTTGGGCGACGAGGTGGCTTGAGGAGAGAAGAAGAGAGGGAGGAATTTATTATTTGGCATGCTGCGAAGTGGGCGAAATAATAAGCAGCTAAGGAGGACCAGTTTTGCTTCGATTTTCTCATCGATCAATCATTTTAATTGCCATCTCTCCATTTGGACTCTGGCCCATGGGCACTGTTTGGCGATGGCCAAGCGGGCAGGCAAACGTGCAGCAAAAGGGGCAGGTCGGCGGCAGTTTGGGCAGCCAGTTTGGGCCCTTTGCTTAGGGGCTTGTTCTTGGGCCTCGCTCGTTTGGCCTTGTGACGCGCAAAGTCAACACAGAGGCAAATGAAGTGGAACTGTGACTTGTGTGTGTTGTGATTGCGTCAACAAGGAGCCGAATTCAAACAAAGTGGCCGCCCGGAAAACAATTCCCTCGGACCCAAATTTGCGACACTCTGATTCAGGCGGCAAACGGGCGCCTAAATCAACACTCATGGACAAGTAAAAGCAGTTTTCCCTAAATACATTTGCCATTTCGCCACTCTGCCACTCTGCCACTCTGCCACTTTGCCACTTCACCACTGGCCCCAATCCAAAGTGGCACGCGGCCCCAAAGTGTTTGCCTTGCGGGCAAATTGCTCTCCAGTGCAATACAGCGGCTCAAACTGAAGCTGAGACTGAGGCTCTCGCAGCCAAAGTCTCCCAAGCACACTTCGCAGCGGGCCCATTTGTGTACGTTTCTAATTCATCGATCAAAATTTGGCCCGCAAATTGGGGGCTCAGAGTGCTCGGCCTCGTCTGGGCGGCCAACTTTGCTCGAGCTAGTGTGCCGCCGGTGGCTGAAGACTGTCTGAAGACTGTCTGAAGGCTTTCTGAAGGCTGTCTGCACTCTGTGGGCGTCTGCGTGGCGGTGCTGAGCACTGCTGGGCGGTGGCAGCTCTCTGGAAGCCGATCGGAAGCTTCTCGATTTGCGGCGGATCTGTATTTGGGCCAGAGGTGTGTGGGAAAAAATGGGCGCCCACTAATTGTGGGCGGCGCGGACTGGGCGCGCAGGCGTGTGCCATCCGCGTCAGTGTGCGAGACTGGCTGCGAGACTGTGTGCGCGAGCCAAAATGGGACAGCCCAAGAGGGACAGCCAATGTGCGACGGCCAAAGAGTGCAGGGCCGAAAGTGTGTGAGCTCGGAAGTTTGGCTGCGCTGAGGGGAAAGAGTGCAGAGATTTGCGCGCGCCGCAGACGCTCGTCCAAAGCTGCGCCTGGAAAACTCTGGAAATGCTTTGCTTTTCGACTGGCTGCCCAAAAGGGGCAGCTCGTCAAAGTGGTTGTCGTCCGGCGGCGCTTCCGGCGGGCCATTTGAATTGCGCACTGGCGGGCGCACCGGCGCTGCTCACTTGGGCGCGTGCCGCCACTTTGGCCGCCCGGCCTGAGCGGCCTGAGCGGCCTGAGCGCTCGCCTCTAATTGCTGGGCAAACAGAGAGCGGCCAAAAAGAGCAACAACAACAACGACTAGAGCTCGGCCGCAATATAGGCGCGCTCAAGAGGGGCGCTCTGTGACTTTTGGCCAGGCGCCGGGCTGCGCTGCACTGCACTGCATTGGGCTGGCCGCCGAGAGACGCTCTCTCTGGGCTGGAGGCGCGCAACTGTGGCCGGCGCTTCGTCCGCCGCTCGTCTGCAGCGCTCGGGCGTCTCGGCCTGGCGCTGGCGAGCCCGCCGAGCAGCCGAAAGCCGCGCGCTAACAGGCCAGACGACAGCCCATTTAGAGAGTGAGAGTGGCGCCGGCTGAGCGCCCAGTTTGGCGTCCAAGTGGGCGCATTGTTGAGCTGCTCTTGGCGCTCTTGGCGCTCTTGCCGCCTCGCTCGCCGGCCGAGCTCGCCGCCAGCCAACTGAACACAGGCAGAAGCAGAAGCAACAACAACAACTGCAATCCCACAGCAAACGCAGTCGCCAAACGCAGTCGCCCACAGACAAGGGCCCGACAAGAGCGGCTAGCTCGGCTCGCGGAGGCCGCCCATTGGAGCAAAATGCGCACTTTGGTTTCGGGTTACACGCGGCCGGCTTGCTGCGAGCGCCGGCTGCTCGTCGCGCCCACTGGGCGGCCTCGAGCTCGCCCAAGTGGACGCGCACAATGCGCCCAGCCGGCCGGCCCTAAGCTTGGCCGCGTTGCTCCCTCGGCGGCTCTTGTAAAGCTCGGCCCGCCAGAGGCCCACCAACGCCGAGCCTCCAAAGGGCCAAAGGGGAGCGCTCGTTGGAGGGCCGGAAGTTGACGCAAAGAGCGCGAAGACCGCAAAAAGCGCGAAAGGCTGGCCCGCTGGAGTGCAGAGGAGCGCGCCAAGTGGCCCGCGTGCAGCATATAGATCGGGGTGCAAAAGTGTGTGTGCAGTGCGCGCGTTTTGTGCACTGCTTTCTGCTTTCTGCCTCACTCTTCGTCTATTTACTGTGTTCACTGTGCAGGCAGTGTGTTTATTGTGTGCAGCAGTGCTTCGCGTCCAATGCTTTTCCAATGCTTTGCCGCACCAATGCTCTGGCGGCCAAAACTGGATCACTCAAATGTCGCGCTCTGCATCCAAAGCACTGCAAGTGGAAGTGGATTTGCCTGAGTTTGCTCTATCCTGTTGGATTTTCTACTATTTTGCACTATTTCGCGCCGTTTTGTGATATTTTGCGCTCTTTTGCGCTATTTTAAGCCTCGACAACTGGCGCTAATTGTGCGCCGCTTTGCATTGCTGCTTCGGACGAGTGAAGGGCGACAATTTGGCCAGCGTGTTGCAGAGGATTGGGCGCAGATTTGGGCCAATTCTTGCGAAACAGTGGCCTTTGTTCAACTTTTTTCCAACCCTCAGCAAACAAAGTGGCTCCCAATTGTTAGGAGGAAAAAGGCGTCCCATTGATTAATTGAAGCGAATTGGCCACTTCGATTGGAAAAAAGCCGCACACTTGTCGCCTAATGGTTTTTTAATGATCCCAATCAGACCTAAGGGCAACTTGGGGGAGCCAATTTTTAGGGAAAAAGTGCCAAAGTTGAAGCGGAAAAACGGAAAAGAGTCCAAAGTAGCAAAGGACGAGGAGGAAAAAGACAAACAAACAGACAGATTCCGCCGCATCAGTGGTCTCTGTTGCGCTTCCAGAGAAGAGGTCTGCTAGAAATGCTTGCGGTTTGTGTCGCCCACTTGGTCCACTTGGACTTGTGGGCGCCACAGACCAGCCACTTGAGGCGCCAATCAACAGGACGCAGTTCCGCCTAACTGGCCGGCCGGAAATGCAGCAGAGATGCAGGAGATCTGCCTTTTCAGCTTCCAGTTGGTTCAGTTGGTCTTCGTCCGCCGCAGCTAAGCCAACGTTTGGACGGCCGACGTTTGGAAGCTTAGCGTTCGAAGTGAGCTTAGCTTCGGTGGAAGTTTGGCCAAGGCGGAAAAAAGTTTTTCTTTTGTTTCTTTCCACTTTTGCCGCTCCAGAGCAATCGGAGGGCGCATATTTGGCACAATTTGGCGCATATTTGGCGGATATTCACACGCGGAGACTGTCTTCCTTTGTTGTTGTTGTTGTTGTTGTGCAATGATTAATGAAAAAGCAACTGGGCTTTTTTGCAAATTGGGCGCAATTTTGCAATTCCCCTAAAGCTTGGCCGCTCTTTGCTCCCTTCGCTTAGCTTAGGTTCGCCCCCGTTCGAGAGGCTTCCGTTCGGCTTGGCGTCGAATTGAGCTTAGCGTTGAATCGAGCTTGGCGAAGAATTGAGAGAAGTGAGCGAATTGGGCTTGCTGCTGAATGACGCTTGTCTTTCGGCCGCAGCTTAGGGCCGGTCAGTTCTAAGCTGCGAGGAGGCGGCCGAAATTTTGAGAAAAAGGTCGCAAAATGCTGGAAAATGGTCGGAGTTTTTGCAAGATTCTCGGCAAATTGTTTGAGACTTTCGGGCAACATTGAAAAAAGGAGGAAGAATTGGCCAACTTGAGCTTGTGGTGTTTATTTTGTCCAAGTTTGTTTGATAAAATGATGCTTTTAGGGGCTCAAGTTTAAGAGATAAAGTTGAGCAAAAGGCGCAGAGAACGCAGAGTGGCCGCGAGACAAGAGTGTGGAAGACAACTAAATTTGGGCTAGAGACAAATTAACTTGGCCTGAGGTCGCGCTCAATTAAAGTTCCGCTGGGTCGGAAACGGCGTTTGATGGAGTCTGTGGTTGGAGTTTGGCGTGTTGTTGGCGAGTTGTTCTTCCTGCGAGTTGTTGTTTTCTTTGCCTTTTCTGCCTTTGGACTGCACAAGACTGACTTTGGACTGCAGAAGAAAACTTTGAAATTGCGCCTTTGGACTAGATGCAGAAGAAAAGTTTGGATTTTCGCCTTTTCACTGGACAGAATGCGGCCCATTTTGGATTCTGCAGCGGCAACATGAAATGCGGCCACGATGCGGGCGCACACAGAGAGCGGCAGGCGCACAGCATGGCGCAATTGGGCTCCTCGCGACCAATTGCGCGCCTCTCGCCGCGGCTCCTCTTTGACCGGCCCCACTCAAAGCCGCAAGCTCAAGATCGCCCTTAGGAGGCGCCTCTTCTGCCGCCCGCAACCAATAGATTGATTGGCCCTCGCGGCGCAATTGGACGCAGGGGCCGGAAGTGGGTTCTTTGCAGGGTCCTGAGGAGGAGCTTTTGGAGCCGGCGGAAGAGTGGCCGAGTTGCAGCGGCGGCTCCTAAGGAGGAGGAGCCATGCAAGAAGCGCCCCTCTTGACGGGCCACTAATGAGTCGGCGTGGGTCGCACTTCCGCGACCGAGAGACTGTCCTGCGGGCGGCCAAAGTGGGCAAATGGGCCGCCCGGCCGGCTGCTCATTTGGGACACAAAACGTTTGTCAATTGGCATTGTTGTGTAATTTGAAGCCGGCCGTGGACGAGCCGCGCGCAGACACGGAGCCACAATTGGAGACAGACGGCGGCCAGAGACTGGGGCTAAAACAGACTGAGTGGAGGCGGCTCAGTGGAGGCAGCATCAGCTCATCATCATCAGATGGTGGCGGCGCTTGTCTTTGGTGGTTGTGCGCGCCAGTTGAGAGCCCAACTGGAAGGTTGGCCCAAGCGGAATGCGCTCAGCCGCAGCTTGATCGTTGCTTGATCGTTGGACGCAAACTGCATTTGGAAGTGGGGTGGCTCAAATGGAGAGTTTGTCGTGTTTTTCCAACTCTGCTCGGCCGGTCTGGCGCACCAACTCAGCCCAGTTGGCCGCCCGTTTGCGCAATTGGCGCCGCCCAAATGCGCCTAACAAGTGGCGCTCCTTCCGCCGCCAATCGGGCGCCGATTGGGCGACGATCAGGCCCAGTGGATTGGGCGCGCCCGCGCCTAATCTATAGCGTCGGGCTGCCAGGACACGCCCCCTTGGATGTTTCTGCGGGCAAATGGGGGCTAGTGGTCGATGCTAGGCGAGCAGAGGCCATTGAGGCGAGCTGGGCAAGTGGAGAGCTCGGCGGTGGCGGCGCCCACGCAGGACAACAAGTTGCCGTTTGGAGCTGGCGTGGAGAGCCAGTGGAATGGGGCGAAGATGAGGCGGCGAGACGGCGAGACGGAATGAGCGGCCGACTGTGTTTGGGGAGAGTCTTGGTGAACGAGAAGGAGAGTGTTGGGCTGGAGAGTGTTTGGCTTGGGGCACGCAGGCGCCGAGCGAGCTAGCAGCTCGCCGAGAACAATGCGCGGCCACGCTCGTTGCGCGCACTCCAATGCATTGGACCTGAGCGCCAGTGGAAGTGCAATGGAGTTGAGTGCGCGGCTTCCAACTCTGCCCGCTGCCAGAGCTAAGTGCCGGCCTGCTCACGCACTGCGCCCGGTCGGTGCGCGCGGCCGACTTGTGCGCGCGAACATTGGCGGGCGGCAAACACAGAGAGCAGCCTAAGGGCGAGCATTGAGCAGCGAGCATTGAGCGCCGGCCGCAAACTCGGCCCAACCATTTGCCATTTAAATGAAAACATCAAAATTTTCAAACTGCTTCCTGATCGCAAACTCTCCCACAAAGAGGCCAACCCTCTAACTAAAACTTAAATTCTAAAGCAGCCAACACTGTTCCCAGTTGGCCACCAAACGAAGTGTCTGTGTGCGAGTGTGTCTGTTCGCGCGGTTAGAGCTCTCCTTTAGTTCAAGCAGCAATAACAATAATTGTCTTTTTTGGCCGCCAGTTGCGAGTGGGCGCCCTGGCCAGTGGGCCAAAGTGTTAGCCTTTGGAGAGCAAGCGTGGGCCTTTGTGCAAGCGGGTAATGAGCGAGCAATAAGGGCAATAACAATTGGAGGGAATTGCAAGTTTTTCCAACTTTTGGAAGCCACTTTTTGCCCACTTTTGGAAGCGAACTGGAAGATCAGATCTGCGGATCTGCAGATCTGAGTGAGCGAGCGAACAGGCCAGAGCAGAGGAAGAAGACTGGCCGTCGAAGAAGAGCTGTAAGTAAGTGTGTGAGCTTCAAGAGAGAGAGAGAGCGGCGAGCTCGGCGGGCGCAGTGCAGTGATTTAGGGCCACTCATTTGGCTGCTGGGCTCGTGGAGGAGCCGGCGAGACAGAGCAAGAGAAAGCGAGTTTGGGCGAGAATTGGCCGCCGAGGGAAGGGTGCAAATTGTTGTGGCCAGAGAGTGGGGCCCGCGCGAGACAGTGTGTAGAAGAGGTTGCTTGTTGCGTGGCCCATTGGGTTGGCTAAGGTTGTGCAGAGAGTGTGTGTAGTGAGTGCGTTGAGGGCGCGCACAGTTGGCCCAGTTCGGCGCAGCATGACGAGCGCGGCCGCCCTGCAGACGAGCATTGGAGCGGCGGCCGGCCTTTCGGTGGCGCGCGCCGAGCTCAGCTCCACCTCGAGCTCCAGCTCGTCGAGCTCCAGTTCCAGCTCGAGCTCGAGCTTGAGCTCCGCCTTGGTGGTGGCCGCAGAGCACGCCGAGCCGGCCCACTTGGCGCTCAACCTGAACGCCAACCAGCAGCCGCCAGCCCAGTGGAACAAGCGCCAGCCTCAGGGGCAATTGGGCGCCACCATGAAGCAGGAGCCTGTGGGCCAGGAGGCCAAGCAGCAGCCAGCAGAGCATCAGCAGCGCCACGAGTCACCGGCAACAGTCCCCCCAAGCGGCAACAGTGGCACGAGTGCATTGAGCGACACTCAGCAGCAAAGCCTCAAGCAGAGCCACAGATCGACCACGGGCCGCGCCAAGCAGACGGCCGGCAAGCAGCCGGCCGAGCAGAGCGCCCGTCTCCAGTCCCAGTCTCAAGTGCAGTCTCAACAGTCTCAACAGTCTCAGTCTCAGCAGCAACAGTCTCAGCAACAGCAGCAACAATTGCAACAATCACAGCAACCAGTCGTGGTGGCCAGAAAGCGGGGCCGCCGCAAGCAGCAGGCCGTCCAGGAGCAGCCGAACGCTCGATCGGGTGTTCATCTGGGACCTGGAGGGCTCGTTGGTGCGCTCTGACACGCTGAAGGAGGCGCCCACGCATAGTGGCCAGGCGAGTGTGTTGCCCTCCGTGAATGACAAGCTTGCGGTGTTGGCGCGCAGACTCAAGCAGCTGACGGGCGTCTTCTGTGATGAGAAGCTGTTCCTGCACGAGCTGGAACTCTCCGACCAGATGCACATAGACGACGTGCCGAGCGAGCAGCAACAAGCTCAACAGCAGCAGCAACAGACACAGACTGTCAAGGCGCCTCCAGCCGTCGAGCTAACAAGCGCTGAGGCGGCCAGAGAGCCGCCCAGACAGGCGGCCAAGCTCAGGAGCGAGCAGGCGAGAGGCCCGCAGACTAGGACCAGTGGGGGCCAGGCGCAGGGGCGCACCGTGTTCGCGGGCGGCCCCAAGTCGAGCAAGGGCTGCTCCTCGGCCTCCTCCACTTCCTCCTCTTCCTCCTCGTCTTCCTCTTCTTCCTCCTCCTCCTGCTCCTCGACGCCCTCCTGCTCGTCGGCGGGCTCGCTCTCGTCGGCCTGCTCGTCTGGCTCGCCCAAGAGCAGCAACGAAATCAAAAACGACATCCGCAACAAGATCCTGCTGAACCAGCAGCAGCAACAGTCACAACAGCTGGCCCAGCACCTGAGCCACACCAAGACCGCCAGTCTCGAGCCGCCGGAAGGCTGCCAGTTCCAGGGACTCGGCGAGGCGGCCGGCGAGCTGGCCCACCTCGAGGCGCACGAGACGGTTGTCCAGCACACGCAGCTCTTCGACAACCTGTGGCCCGCCGCCCACCAGCTGCAGCCGAACGGACTCGCTTCCGCTTCCGTTTCCGCCTCCGTTTCCACCTTGAGCTCTAATTTGGGCTCCACCTTAGGCCCCGGCGCCCTAGCCTCTGGGGCGGCCGTGCAGCAAACGCAGCAAACGCAGCAGACACACCAGGCGGCCTACCAGCAGCAGCAGGCCAACTACCAGGGCTACACGCAGCCCTTCGCGCACTACCGTCTGTCAGGCGCTGTGCAGGACCAGCCGGCCGAGCTTGGTCCCCCGCAGTCTAGCCAGTCGTCTCAGGGCCACGCACACTCTCAGGCGCCCCACTCGCACTCCCACTCGCAGCTGCTCCACGACCAGCACCACTTCCACCCAAACCACAACCACAACCATCTTCCGCTGCACCACTACCACGGCCAGCAGGAGAGCGCCCTCAGCCAGCCGCAGCCGCACCCAATCCACGGCCACCAGCAGGCCGCACTCGGCCAGCCCCAACCGCTGCTGCTCCACTTCGGCCACCAGCAACATGGGACGCCCCTCGCCCACGAGCTCGCCCCTCTCGCCCTCTCGGCGCCCCTCGCCGCCCAGAGCCAAGCTTCCGCTTCCGCTTCCGCCTCCGCTGCGCTCGCCGCCGCCGAGCCCAACGGACTGCACGAGCCCGCTGAGCAAGGCGGCGCCCACTTGGCCGCCAACAGTGTGCACTACCAGCAGCAGCAGCACGCCCACTACCAGCACCACCAGTGCGCGCCCAACTACCAGAGCGCGGCCAGTCTCCAGCACTACGAGCAGCCTGGCCTGCACAGCGCCCTGGCCGCCCACCAGCTCAGAAGTCACTCGCTTGAGGCCGACGGGACAGAGTTCCACCACTTGGCGCCCGCCCCTGCAGCCAGCTCGAGCGGAAGTGGCGCCGCCTGCGCCAGTCCGGCGGCCTCGAACTCGCACACGCCTGGGCCGCCCTCGCGCGCCCACAGCAACGCGCCCGAGCTGGCCCCTTTCGGAAGCAGCTCGGTGCACGCCGGCAGCCAGCAGACAACCATCTTCGACAACCTGTGGCAGCAGACGGGCAGCCTCAATGTGGGCGCCATTAATGCAGGCGCCTCGAACCCAATCCTCGGCCAGGCCTACCAGCAGTCTCAGCAGCAGTCTCAGCAGCCCTTCCTCGTGCACAGCTACGCGTCCCAGCACTTCCAAGGCGTCCACCCGCACGAGCATCAGTCTCACCAGCATCAGTCTCACCACCATCATCAACATCAACATCAACAACAGCAACAGCAACAACAATATCAGCACCAAATGCACGCCCATCAGCAGCAGCAGCAGCTGCAGGGCCAGATGCACTTTGCGGACCAGCGTAACCAGCAGACGACGAGCCACCAGAGTGTCCAGCTGCAGCACGAGCTCGACGGCGAACCAACGACGGCCACCCAGGGCGACAGGATGCAATCTCTAGAGAGTCCAAGCGAGCAGCAGATCCCAATGGACAGTCTTGACACGCAGACGGCCACCAGCGCAACACACTACCACCACTACCAACATCAGCATCAACATCAGCATCAACATCAGCACCAATACCAGCAGACGATGTACGAGCAGGCGGGGCTGCACAGTGTCGTGCAGCAGCATGTGGACCAGCAGCATCACCACCACCAGCAACAGTTGCAGGCCCAGCCGAACCACAATCACAACCACGACCAAGAGCAGGACCACGAGAGACTAGGCCAGGCGGACCAGCAGCAGCTCCAAATGCACCACCACCATCAACAACAACAACAACAACAACAGCATCACCAGCAGCAGCATCAGTCTCATCTGGTTGAACACCAGCTCAACGATTACCACCTCATGCATCATCAGCAGCACCACCAGCACCAAAATCACCTGCACCCAAACCATCAGCATCAGCATCTCCACACACACCAGCACCCAGCTTTGCAGCAGCACTTTGTGCTTCCCGAAAGCATAGGCCACCAAGAGGCCTCGCATCAGCTCCACCATCTAGGCAATAATCATCATCACAATCACAATCACCATCAGGACCAGTCGCCCATCAAGAGCTCACAGGAATCTCAGGCCAACCTGCTGGATTGTCAGCAGTCGAGCATGGAGCACACGAGCAACCAGCTTGCACATTCTCATCATCATCATCATTTGGCCCCAAACACAATCATAGTGACCAATAGCAATCAAATTAATCTTAACGACAATGAGGGCCAGCATCACTTTCAGTGTTCGGCTCGACAGATTGCCGAAACAAAACAACAACAACAATCGACAACAATAAGCCATAACAATCATTCGGCCACCTCGAATGGAAGTGCAAACAACACAACTCTCAGAACTGTGCTCAATAATCACCACAAACAAATGACACAAAGACTCTCGGTTCGATTCAACAAGATCAAAACCACCTACTACCTTCACAAGCCCGGCTTCTCGAGCTTGACCTGTTTAAACAATAATGATAATAATGATAACAATAACAATGATACCAATGGTGAAACTAACCCCAATGATGAACAGAGTGACAAGCTGAAGGGCGGCAAGAAAACGGTTGATGAAAAGTCAGCAAATAACAACACACAGCAGCAACAGTTGATGAACATGAGCCAGGAAATCGATACAAACTCCATTGCCAGTCACATGCCACAGGAGCTTCCCGAAATATTAAGAGAGCTTGACCATTATACGCTCGATTGGCGTAGACATGCCATCGACTGTTTGAAGCTCATTTCGGAGTCCACAAATTGCACAAACATCATCATCACCAGAATGCCGCTAGTTGTCGCTTTGGGCCATCTAATCTGTCTCGGTTTTAGTCCATTTTTTGACATTGATCAGGTTTACAGTGCCAGCAAGAGTAGCAAAGAGGCCTGCATCAGGAGGGTGAAAAAACGTTTCGGAGCAACCAATAGATGTTCGTACATAATTGTTGGCGACAAGGAGGATGCAGATATGGCCAGGAGACTGGATCTGCCTTGTTGGAGCACCACCAGAAGCGATGGGCACACACAATTGGTGCAACTGTATACGGCCCTCAAAGAGGGCTACCTAATGTGATGGTAAACGTGTAAAACTTTTGATAAAACTCTGCAACCGGAACTGTTGTCCACTGTTAAGGGAGAGGAAAAATAAATAGAAACTCCAATCTCGAATGATGGTACAATCATATCGTTTAGGGATGTTTATTTTGAGTCAGATTCGTGAAATTTTGTGTGGCCCCTCATTTGCTGCCGAGCAGCAGCAAAGAGTTCCATGCCAAGCTCGAAAAACTTGGATTGGTGCAGATCGATCGGCGCCGCAGTGGCGTCGATCGGTAACCCATACCAGCTGTTTTTTGAAGGATTGAAGAAGGCGAGGCGAGGCGAGGATTGTTCATGCCAGCCAATGATAAGAATCTCCGCGTTCTAACATGTGCATTCGAGCCGGTCGAAAGCTGCAAGCAGACAACTCATGCGGCACCAAGAATCTGTCTTTGGGTCGTTGTTAGCATCGGTGCACGACTTTCCCATTGCTCACGGCTTGGAAGAATTCGCCCGACAGATGCTGGGATACAGCCTCCAATTGCGTAGAGGCATCCGTCCAGTGCGACTAGTGCCAGCTTTCTTCTTGGCTTGGACATCATCGGTAGAATTTCCCAAGTATTGTCAGCTGCATTGTATCGCTCGAAAGTGTTCAA